>Ga0182024_10001619_pt1 | contig 57633 bp, 46 predicted proteins | sample P32metaG_FD_120480 | JGI IMG/M metagenome (GOLD analysis project Ga0182024, IMG submission 120480) | Permafrost microbial communities from Stordalen Mire, Sweden - P3-2 metaG (Illumina Assembly) | ecosystem: Environmental > Terrestrial > Soil > Wetlands > Permafrost | place: Sweden: Stordalen...
AATTTGGGGGCATTTTGTGGGCAAATAGCGCCCATGGTGTCAGTTCTGCCGGTTGTGCCGGTTCGTAAGTACTGTGCCGTCTATTATTTGGCCCATGACTCCTATCATGGCATGGAAGAGGTCGTCGGTTCGATCCCGACCAGGTCCACCAATCCCAACCAATTACTATGTCAGGCGGGGTTCCTGTTCGATGCCGATTCCCACCGCTTCCTCGCTTGATGTCCACTGGTGCACCGATCCGAGCCGCGCGCACGAGCTCGCACAGTTCTTTGTCGACAACATCACACCCGACTACATTTCACACTCCGAGCTTCAGGGAGATCGGGCGCTCGATATCGGCAAGTGGCAACCTGGGCTCGCGGGCATCGTCGCCCGGGAGATCGAGGGCCGCGTCGCCGAATATGGCGCCGCCATCGAAACTGCGACCACAAGCTATCCGGTTCTCGAAGCTCGCAGCGATGGGCAACTCGTTGGGATCGCCCTCGTCTCGTTCTTCCGCGACGCTCCGGTCCCTTATTCCATTCTCGAGGATATTGCCGTGGAGGAGGCGAGTCGCGAACGCGGCTTTGGCAAGGCGATCGTCGATTGGGTGACGCGCGAGGCCGAAGGGTTGGGGTGCGCACGCCTCTTCCTGGAAAGCGGCGTCAGTAATCATCGCGCTCATGAGCTCTTCGAGCGGCAGGGCTTTTCCACCTGCTCGATCGTCATGATGAAGCGGCTTAACCCGCAGTCGTAACACGTTGGCGTTGTCGCGCTTCGATGTGCGTGAGAAATGTCTCTCGCCGAAGCTCTTTCCATCCCGTCAGGCCATCGAGCAGATAAGGCATAGGCGACGAAAGCAGCTTCGTGCAGTCGTAGCCATCGCGATCAAGCACACGCAGAAGGCGAAACATGTGTTCCAGAACCCAGCAGTCGCTGTCGTTGAGCCAAACTTGAATGGCTCGGCTGAATTGCTGGAGATAACTTTCTCTGAGCAGCGGCGGTCGCTCCAGGATGTAAGCGACAAGATCCTCGGCGCATAGCGCGCGAACGCGCGAGTTCGGATCATCGCAAAATCGGTTGACAGCTTGGCGAAAGGTCTCCATCCGATCCACGGTCACAAGCATGTAAGCCGTCTCGATTGCCCCGAAGCGAACGCGCCAATAGGAGTCATCGAAGAGCGCAATGACGATCCTTTTCTGCTCGGCGTCCACCTCAATGAGTGACGACAGAACCGAAGCGGCGGTTTCTGCCACGTCCCAGAGCGGATGGGCAAACAGCAATCGAATAATGTCGAGGAGCCGCGGGAAGGTGCTCAAAGGCTCTTCAGCCGCGCGAATTTGCGTCGGATTGCGTCCCAGCACGAAGAAGCGATTCACGAGATTGCGCACGGGTCCGCATGCCATGACTTCAGGCGCCTTCAAAAGCTCCTGGCGAATCGCCTCCGTGCGTTGAAAATTCTCAAAAGCGGCACGTGTGCCCTCGTTCGCATCCGCGGCAAGAGGTTGGTTGGCAAAAAACGCATCGCTCGCCAGAAGATCCGACACATCCAGCCGATTGTGCTCCCACACCGGCTCCCAGAAGCGTCGACTCTTCAGTTGCGTATGCCAGGGCCGCTTTTGCAAGGCCAGGTTCAGCAGCAAATCGCCCAGGGCTGAGCGCGCTGGATAGGTTTCGCTCTCGCCCAGCAACTCCAGATATTCAAGCTTGATGAGCGAAGGGTCGCGCACATACAGACGTCGCAGACTATAGCTTCCGAGTTCTCGATGATTAATGTCGGGGCTGCTTAGGTAGTCATAGATCTGCTGCATCTTGATCGGCCCGTCCGGCTCGGCACAAATATCGCCCAGAATTTCGGATATCGCATAGCGCAATACATAGTTGTCCGCGCCCAGGCACATTTCCAGGATCGTCGGCCACTCGGCGGAATGCTGGCGGACAAGAATCTCGATGGCGCAATAGAGCGGCTCGATCTGATAAAAATCCTTGATCAGAAACGCGAGATGTTGCGGATCGATCTTCTGCTTTTCAGCCGCCGGACAGTCGTCGAGAGCGAGGAGCACGTTCCTCAGCAGCCTTCCCGGAGAGATTGATTCAAGGCTCGATCCGCTGATCTGTTCCTCGTCCCAGCGTGTCACGATGAAATAAAGGAGCTCAACTGCCTGAGCAACAAGGCCCGAGCCGATTAGGTGATCAATCCCATGCCTCAGCGTGTAATTTGCAACCTCCTCATCCTCGAACTCGATGAGATCGACGGCGCGGCCCCGGCGCTCTGAAAATTCCTGCCAGCAAAGCTGCGCCAAATGCGCATTGCCTTCCCCTTGGGCCACTCCATAGTCGCGCGCGTCTTCCAGGTTGGTCAGCCAGTCAGAGAACGACTTGTGGAAGACCGAATACCGTCCCTGTCGAGCCGGCAAATAGCCCGTGAGCCGGCGCAGGGTTCGCCTGGTGTCGGCTTCGGAGTGGGCAATCGCGCGGGCAATCGTCTCGGCCGAGAGCGCATCACGCGCTGCCATCGCCACCGCCAGCAGCGGTCGCACCTCGCGTCGATATTCGTCGCTCTCCGCGCTCGGATAGAGCCGGCGAAATTCCGAGTAATAGAAGGCATTCAGCCCGGCCGGCAGATGGTGAATGTCGCGAATGTCATAATTCCCGGCGATGAACCCGTCAAGCAACAGCTTGAGATAGAGAAAGTTGCCGCAGCTTCGTGCCAGAAGCGCAGCCCTGGTATTCTCCGGCAGCGTTCGCCCGGCTGCGGCGAGCCGCTCATTCAGATACGCAACCGCGTCATCTTCGTGAGAGCCCGCATCGAGCGGTATCTCTCGGGTCAACGTATGCCCCGAAATGACAAGCCCGCCAAGCTGTGCGGCGACCGTGCCCGGCCGGCTGGTCGCAAGCAGGCGCAGCCAGGGCGGAAGCCGATGCAGTTCCGTGGCGATTAGATCGACGATCGTAGAGTCGCCGCGTGCAGCCGAAAACTCCGCGGCCTCGTCGAGCGCATCCACCAGGATCCAACCCGGCCCGCCACCGACCTCCGACGGCTGGCCTAATTCCAACAAGGGCGTCAGAATCGCGGACTCGAAAAACTCGCTCGGCTGCCCTTCGGCATCCCCATCGAGCGCCCGCAGGCGATCCTGCATGTGCGGCTGTTCCAGCGCCTCCCGGTAATTTGGCAGGTGTTGCGCCAGCATGAAAGCGAGATTGCGCATAAATCCACGCGGCTCAAGCGTCGTGCTGCTCTCGCTTCGGCAACAGTGATACGCCAGCACATTGCCGCATGGCTGTTCCCCGGCGAGCTTGGCGATCACTGCTGATTTTCCAGTACCGGGCGCGCCAGTAACTAACATCAACCGCTCGCCGCGCTCATGGTCGTGCCAGTCGGCGACTGCTTCGAACAACCATTTTCGGCCGCAAAACAGCGCCGGCCGCTCCTCAAACAAAGGCCGGAAAGTATCAGCCAGCGACCAGGAGCTTGTAATTCCGCGGGAGCGAGGGACCGCTTTACCGCCAAGCACTTCCTCAAGTCGCGCCGTGAGCTGCGCGAGTCCTTGCGCATATCCCAGGCTTTCGAAGTCGATGTAGTGAAGCTGATTGATCAGTAACGGTGGCTCGCATCGCTTCCACATCACTGGCAGCACTGGAATTTTCGCGGAATACAGCGCGGCGTGGATCTCGTTGTAGCAGACCCCGTCGAGACCATCCCCGCCGGCGTCGCTCGCCCGCCGCACAGAGTGAGGTGTGAGGATGGCCACCAGAATACGAGCCTTGCGAATCGCGCGCTCGATCTCGTCAGGGAACGAGATGCCCGCCTGCAGGAATTGCTTGTCCTGGAGGATTTCGTAGTGGGCCGCCAGATCCGCGGCCAGCCGATCGGCCAGGCCCTCCGCGTCGCGGCGGCCGTAGCTCAGAAAGACTGCGGGCTTCTCATTGACTTTGCTTTCCGAGGGGACTTCACCCTGCTCCATAGGCGGCTTCACCGGGAAGAAAAGCTGTCGGTCTTTCCGTGAGTGCTTTCCGTGAGTGTAAGTGTAGCGCAGCGGCTAAGTCGCTCAGCCCGCTGCATTCCGTGCTTTCAACCGCGATCTTCATCTTGCGCGCGATTGACCCCCGTTCACCAGCTTGATAAGATGAGAGTGCGGGGTGGAGCAGCCCGGTAGCTCGTTGGGCTCATAACCCAAAGGTCGCTGGTTCAAATCCAGCCCCCGCAACCATTCAGCTCAGCAATCTGAAGAGCATAGAAAAAGGCCGCCTGTGAGCGGCCTTTTCCATTTGCGCCTGACGGAATCCAAATTTTGACGGAATCCAAATCTCGATGGAATCCAAATGCGGGACCTGCTGGCGACCGGGGTCAAATCTCGGAATCAGGCCGGCCGAATCACCTAAATATTCACGTCCGTTGCGTTCTCGTCCGGCTCGCCTTCAACAGCAATGCGCAGCGAGCGTAAAAAGTGCAGGTCGTTCGGCGTGAATGTTCCCACTTCGCCTTCACTCGCCTCGCTCGACCCGGCAGCGTCAGCTCCCTTTGCAGAAACCTCATTCAGGCCGATCGTGGCTTCGAGCATGAGAAGCACATCGAATCCATATTTCCTGATGTCCTGCACCACACCGGCAATCGTTTCGCTTTCAATCACCGACTCATGGATGGCCTCGCCCAGTTGCTGAATCAGTTCACGCAGACGAGATGTCACAGCTACCTCCATGATTGCGAAATGACCCCGAATTCAGCCGCGCCACGCGGGATCGGGATACGGGTCGCAAATCGAATCTCTCTACCTTACTTCCATTCAGGTCCGAGAGCAACCCGGAGCTCCTGCCAGGCCACAACGAGCGCCGTAACCCGCTGCTACCATCATAAACGGTATGTATCCCAGAAATATCGGCCGCGCTCTCGGCATTGGTGTCCGCGTCGCCGGGCGAATTGCCGGGCAGCGCGTTGCTGCCGCTGCGCAACCTGCCACGAGTGCGCCTCGTGTGAGCGCCCAATCCGCCATCCCCGCGTCCGGCGCAGGGATTCGAGCCCAATCTCAAGCGCAAACCGCGGGGCGCATCGCAGCCCGAACCCGTGGCGGCATCAGCAGCGGTATCAGCGGTTTCCTGCGTCCCTTTCGCCGCGTCGGCGGAATCGTCTGGCTTGAAGTCACCGGCAGCTTCTTCCTTTTGTTCGCCGCGGTCTTCGCCCTGCGTCTTTGGCAAAACTGGTCAGCGATCAGCGGGATTTCGCGAGATTTCGCAATCGGAGCAGCGGTAGTTTTTCTCTACCTCGGAGTCAGTTCATTCTGGCGCGCGCGGCGCAGATAGTCCCGATCTGGCCGGCCCATTCTACAGACCGCCCTGTTCTAAAGGCCGTCTCGTTCCACGTCCGCGCCGGTTGCAAACACCGTGCCATCGAAAATGACGATCCGTTCCCGGCGAAGATTTGCGATGCTTTCTAGCGGCAAGTGCCGCGTGAGAATGAACCGGCTCAGGAAACCTGCCTTGATCTGCCCAAATTTTTCCTTGAAGGCAAGCCGCTTTGACCCCGCTCCCGTCGCCGAGTTGATTACAGCGAGCGGCGAAAGCCCGGCGCGCTGCATCAACTCCAATTCGTACAGCAAGCCCAATCCATGCGCCACGCCGTAGGAACCAGCGTCACTGCCTGCAATCACTTGCACGCCCATCGCGTGAGCCTTCACAAGGCTGGCAGCGTGCGCATCCAGGATCCTCAGGAGATTCGTAACGACCTCCGCATCCCACCCCATCCGATCCGCGTGATCCACCTGCCTTTGCACGGGCGCAAAAGTCGGCACCCACGCAATCCCTTTGTCTCGCATCTTCGCGAGCTGGTCGTCGCGAACAAAGAATCCGTGCTCCACCGTGTCCACGCCTCCGTCAATCACATGATCGATTCCCACGTCACCCGACGCGTGCGCCAACGTCTGCTTACCAAACGCCTTCGCCGCCGACACAAAGTCCGTCACTTCTTCCATCGACATCTGCGGCGCAGTCGTTACCGCGCCCTTCATGAAGTTGATAATTCCTGTCGGAATCAACTTGATGCGATCGGCCCCGGCCTTCACGCGCGCTTCCACGCACTGCCGCGGCGTCAGACAATCCTCCAGCGGCTCCGCCATAAAGGCGCCATAGCGCCCGCGATGATGAATCGCCGCACCGGGGCTATCGATATACGGCATCAGCGGCCGCTCGTCGCTCGCGGAAAGCTTACTTAGCGCCAGGCCCACTCCATCTTTGTCGCCCGCGTCGCGCGCTGCAATAATCCCCAGCCGCACCAGCCTCTCCAGCCGCTGCTTCGCGTGGCCAAGCAGCTCGGCCGAACTCTGCTTCAAAAATGCAGACCGTTTGTCCGCATCCAGTTCGCCACCTTCGAGAAAGAAGTGCGTGTGGGCGTCAGTCAATCCCGGCAGCAAAGTGTATTGTGGAAGGTCATGATCCGGCTGCGTCTGGTCGGCATTCAGCAAATCCCGCGGCGGCAAATCCTCGCCGGCAAAAAGAATCGACTTCCTGTCGTAGACAATGTGCGCGTTGCGCAAGGGCACCGTGCTCACGCCGTCCAGCAGCGTTCCTACGCGCAGCCAAACTCGGCGCTTATCTGTCTTTGGTGCAAGCAGATCAATCTCGAGCATGTTGCGCAGCCGTCATTAAAAATCGACGGGCTCACCCTCTCTGCAAATATTCATGATGGCTTCTGCCTGGCGGAATCCCGTTATTTCAGACGTCTCGCCCTCTCCCGGCCGGCCCTGCTCCAGCGCCTCGCGCAACTTCTCCACCATAGGATGATCGGCCGGCAGCGGCGCCGGCGACTTCTCCGGATTCGCCAGCGCAAAGTCCAGGCCCACTTCCATTCCTAATGTCAGGTAGGCCTTTTCCAGTTCCTCGCGAACTTCTTTCGGTGTGCCCCACGCAAAGTTTGAAAGGCCAACAATCATGTGCACGCCTTTCAAATCCGGATCGGCGCTGATCAGCCGCATCGCGTCAAGCCCAATGTTTACCAAGCCGTATGTATCCGCGCCCACCGGAGCCAGACCGGGATCGATGATGATCTGATCGTTGCGGCGGCCCGCCTTTGTCACCAGGAGTTCGACAAAATGCTTGGCTGCGCGATAGGAATCCTGCGGATTCAGGCACTGCGAAGTTCCGCCGGGCACAAACGTCTCCGAGGCCATCACCACCGCCAGCGTGTCGTAGTGCTTCACCAGCTCGACCATCTCGTCCAGCCGCGTGCGCGACGCGGCCAGCGAATTCAAAATCGGCGGCCCACTCTTCTTCCGGTCGTAGTGCTTCAGCGCAACCTTGTGGTAGTCGACAGACGGATTGTCGAACGCAATCGGCGTAGACGTAGCTTCCTGAATGGCCGGAATCACGTCGGGCAGAAAGTCGAGCATCTCCTGGCTCCGCACTTGAATCCGCTGCGTGCCGTCGATATTCAGCGTCACATATTCCGCGCCCAGGTCGGCCTGCAATTTAGCCAGTTGCCCAAAGCCCGCAGGATCGCGCTCGGTGAACGCTTTGCGCGCGCGAGCATAAGAGTTGTTCATCAATTCGCCGACAATATGCAATTTCCTCGTCATTGTTTTTGTAGCTCCGGAATGGGAGTAGCAGTTTCTGCCTTTGCGGTCTTTTGTTTTGAGCTGTGATCGCGGCCGAGCCACAGGTTGGCCCACGCCGACGTTCCTCGCAGCCCCTGATTCTGCACAACGGGTACGTGGTCGAGCAGTTCCTGTTCGCGGCCGTCGTGCTTCAAGCGCTCATAAGCGCGCAGCCAGATGCAATCGCCGTATCCCTCCACCTCGCAGCGGCCTTCGCGCGTGCCGCCGCACGGTCCGTTGCGCTGATTTTTCGCGCATTGCGATTCCGGGCAGAGATAGGCGATGTCGGGCAGCGAGCAGTCGCCGCAATCCTTGCAGCGATAAAGAACGGCTTTGCTTACTTCTTCGATCAAACGCAGCGCGGGTGGTCCTTGCATCGGGTTCTTCGAATGCGCGCAGGCCTTTGCGCCCCATCGTGCAAATGCGGTGCCCGGCGCGAACATCGTCGCGTGCGCCAGCTTGGAAAGTTGATATGAGACGCTCACATGCTGCGAAGAAGTCTTCGGACGCGGCGTTTCCGTTTTCGGATCGGCCAGCCCTGTCGCCGGGTCTTCTGCATAAAAGAAAAACTCTCCCGGCCGCGAGAATCGGATCTCGCGCGCAAACTGCTTCCAGTCGTCCGGCGCAAAGCCCCGCTCAATCTCCAAAATCCGTTCAATCGCGGGCAGGCTATGCACTCCGCCCAGATAAACGCCGCGAAACCCGAGTCCGCGATACACCGCGATCTGCTTCGCAGCCAGCTCCAGAAAAAACGCCTTCCCGCGGTCCAGAGATCCCGCCTGACTCCGGCAAACTTCCCACAGCGCGTCGCTCACCACCACGCCCGGAATCTTGCCTTCATGGAAAAGATCGGCCACGCGCGGGCTCAGCACATACACGTTCCCGATCAGCGGCGTCGCCTTCATCCCATGCTCGTCCATGTAGCAGCGCAGCTCTGAAATCTTCCGCGAGTCGAAGCCAATCTGGTTGATGATGAACTGCGCGCCGCATTCCACCTTCTTCCTGAGCTTTTCGTACTGCGGAATGACCTCACCCTCGCGCAGCTTGAAGTTGGTGGTCACTGCGCCGATCGAGAATTGCGTCTTCTCAAGTTGCTGGCGTTTTCCATTGGCTGCCGCCGCGCCAAGTCCCTGGTTCATGTTCTGCAACAGCGAAATCAGACCGATCGAATCGATATCGAAAACCGGCCGCGCCAGCCCATCGTTACCCGCCACTGGGTAGTCGCCCGTCATGGCCAGAATGTTGTTGAAGCCTTCGCTGTTCAGCATCCAGGCTTCGCTCTCCAGGCCATTCCGGTTCAGGTCTTTGCAGGTGAGATGAATCACGACTTCTTTTCCGGCGTACAAAATCGGCCGGCCCAGAACCAGCGGTGCAAGCTGCGGATTGCCTCCGGCATTGTCCGTAATCGAGATCCAGTCAATCTCGGAGCACGCCACCAGATCGTTGGCAAAGTCGCGCGCCTTGATGGCGTTCACCCCGGCCATCGATCCGCGCACAGACACCAACTCCGTGGCGACAAGAAATCGCTTCGCATCGGCGAGTTTTTCGCGCAGCGTTGGCATCTGCCTTTGAGAGGTTCCAAAAGGAGGGTATCATGAATTTATTCGAGTCGTGAATTATAGAGGCTGCGGCACCGACATAACGCTCTAGATAAAGAGGATAGGTCTAGCAATCGCCGACTTCATTTTGGAGCCCCGACGTTCCTGACTAACCACGACTCGCCGGGCCGCCCTTGCTCATCCCCGACTCGCCCGTCCCTGCTTTAAACGACCGGAACGCCACGGCCCCGAGCAATCCAATCACCAGAACCAGCGCGATCCACAACAACGTCGGATGCTTTTCCGTAAAGGGTCGCTCGTCCGGCCGAGGCTGATATGCCGGATTAGCGGTTTCCGCTCCCAACTGCGCAGTCGCTGCGTTCTGCGCAAGAACAAACAAACTAGCGTAGTCATACACAGGTGACGCCAACGCCGGGTCACCGTAAAAGAGAGTGTAGGTATCGCCTGCCGCCGCATCAAAGCAAAGGCTTCGCTCCAGCATTTCAAGCCGAACCGATGTCATTTGTATCGGCGCGTCGTCGTGGTTCTTAATCGTTATCGTCCACTTCGCTGGCCCGTCGAAATCTGCCTCGGGCGCGCTCACTGCAAGACGCTCTTCGTCAATCCGGTGACCATCCTGCATGCTGTGAACACGCAGAACGTTGCCCCATCCCATCACTGGCGGAGAAGGCACACTACCGTCGTCGGCGGGCCGCTTCTGAATTACCGCAATGCTGATCCCAACGTCGCGGCTAAAGTTCGCAGGATTCTGGCCCGGCGCAAAAACGATGCGATCGACCGGAGTGTGCGCAGGCACCTCGAATTCGAAGACCGAGTTGCGATCCTTCAGCGTGCTCTGTGCCGTCTCCGCCACCGTGGCATACTTCGGCTGGCTCTTCGGCGGCCGCGTCACAGAAAGTCCGGTCACGTTCTCCGGCGTAATGGGCCCAGCGATCTGAAAATGCAAATAGCGGAAATCCGATTCCGGCAGGTGCAGCACGGTGCTGCGGCCCAATCGTTGCCGTGTGAGATCGAAGATGGTAAACGAGCCGAGCTTCGTCCGCGCCCCGCCGCCCTCTGTCTGGCTGCCTGAGACCGTCACCGTCGCCAGAAAATCGTGGCCGCTCACTTCAAGCTGGATGTCGCTATACGTTCCGCCGGGCATCTCGGCGTCAAAAACTGTCTGTCCCCCAGTCTTACCCAAATTCAGCGGGGAAATTTTCTGGTCAGCGGGAAGAACGGCAATTTCTGAATGCACCACATACGGCGTCTCAGTTGTGCCTTGATAGAGCCGCAGGTCTGCAAGGCCGCCCGAAGCATGGGCAAAAACGCTCGGATCCAGCACAGCGCAGGTTTGCCCGCTTGCTTGTGCTGGCACCGCTATAGGACGCTCAAACTGAAAGTAACGAATCTCCGGCGCCGGAGCCGCGAGAAAGAACAGGGCCAGAGCAGCGAGCACTTTCATGAATTCCGTTCCTTTTGTCCGCGCAGGTTGAGCCAGTCACGTTGGTAGACGTAGCTCACGCAGAGCAGCAGAACGCCAAGGCCGATGAAGCTTAGAATGCGCAGCCCGCTGCTGAGATCGCTCATGTCCAAAAGAAATACTTTCGCAATCGTAGCCGCAATCAGAATAAGCGCCTGCCAGCGCAGAAAAGCGGAGCGCTTGACAAAGCCTACCGTCAAAAGCGCGCTGCCATACAGCATGAAGAGGGCCGAGTAAGAAAACTGAGCGTAAATCAAGTAGCCGCGAAACTGATATTCGTCGCCGCGCCAACTCCGCAACCACCAGTAGCTGTGAATCTCCCAACTGAACGCAATCAGAATCAGCGCGCTCACGGCGACAACAGAAACCGCGGACAGATTCGGCCAGTGCATAAACGGCAGCGGCTCCTGCTCATCGTGCGAGTTCCGCGCCAGCCATGCAATGTACGCGCACACGGCAATGGCCACGCAATAGGTTCCGAATCGCTCGTTGAAAATGGGCCGGATTGCAGCAGGCGGATTCGTGATGACTAGCGCGCCTAATCCAAGAACAGTGCAGATAAGCCCAAAAGCTCGCAGCAGCATCGATTGCACACGGCGCGAGAGCCACAGCAGAACCGCGCCCTCCACGAGCCAGCCGATCGTCAACCAGTGGCCGTGCGTCTTGAGCGGAATGGCAATCGTCAGAAAAACGATAGCCGTGGTCAGGTGCAGCGGCGACAGCACTCGCACTCCAGCGTGCAAGGGGCCAGCTTCAGGCAACCGCATCAGCAGCAGGTAATATGCGGCAAATGCAACCGCCAGCCACGGTCCGGCCCAATCGGCCATCGCTGGATCGATCAGCGAGTAAAAGCCGAAAAATCCCACAGCGGCGTTAGCCGCGGGCAGCACAAATGAAGCCAGCGAATCCCAACCCTGAAAAGATTCGCCGGGATCGAGCGCGATCTTGATCAGGCGCGGCGCCAGCGAGAAGAGAATGAAAAAAGCGCCCAGAAAGAATGCCGTCCGCAACGCCTGATCCTTCGAATAAAACGAGGACCACCATCCGAAGATGAAAATCACCGTGCCCACAAACGAGACAAAGAGCAAACGCGACCACGGTCGCAGCGCCACCAAAACCAGCACCGCGAGATCCAGAATCAACAGATAGCTAAACAGCGTTATCTCGTGATTGCCGCCCGTCGAAACCAGCAACGGCGTACTGAGGGCGCCGGCAATGGCATAAAGCGCGAGCAACTCCGAATCCTGAATCCACGCCATGTAGCCGTTGAACGCAGTCACCGCGATCATGGCTGCGAAAGCAGCGCCTGCCGGCATCAGTCCATAAAGTTGGAAGGCAGCCCACAGCGAAAGATAGAGCGTGCCGCTTCCAATCGCTTTCAGGGAATAGGAGAACACTGCGTATCCGCGCTTGTGAAAGCGCTCAGACCAGACAATCAGCGCTGCGCCTGCAAGCAGTCCGATGAGCACGCGCCCCAGCGGACCGATCCAGTGATTGTCGAAAGCCATCTTGAGAAACCACGCAACTCCAATCAGCATGGCCAAAATGCCGATGCGATTAAACCACTGCGAGCCAATGCGGCTTTCCAGCGTGCGTGAATCTCCGGGTGTTGCCGCATCAAGGGATGCGAGATGAGGCGAGGACGCGAGATGTGGCGGCGCAACCGTAGCCTGAGCTGGCGCAAGGGCTGCTATCGCGTCTGCTGTCGTAAAAGTTGCCGGGACAGCAGAAGTCACTTCCGGCAAAACGTCCGCAGGCGTCGGCGCAACCTCGACTTCGCGCGCCGGCGACTCCATTGTCGACGCGGGGGCTGCGTGAACTGCCTCACGCGGCTGAGCAGGTGCAGCCATCCGCTGGGCGAGATTCTCGAGCCTCGTTTCCAGGGAATGAATGCGGCTTATCAGATCGGCCATCTCGCCGCGCAACTGGCTCGTGCGGGAGTTCGCCGTCACAATCGCAACGATCGGCAGCGCGATAATCGTGACCACTACGAGAATGGCTAGAAAGACGAGCGGGTCCATAGGATTAGGTTGCCGGAATTATATCCTCGTTCGCCTGTCTGCTGGATAAGCGCCAAAGAGCCGGTCGAAATGCTCTGAACAAAGCGCACTAAACCAAGCGCCCTAAACCAAGCGCCCTAAACCAAGCGCCCTAAACCAAGCTCCGCACTCGAATCAGAGCCGCGGCCCGGGCGCCTTCCGCGTCAGATGCCACACTCCCAACGCCAGGGCCAGCGCGCCCAGCCCATAAGCCAGCAAAGCGGATTCTCCGTGATGAATCTGCCAGCCCTTCCAGAAGGCAATGGCGGCTGCAACAATCATCACGATGCCTCGAACCGGATTCAAGTGCGCCCTTTCGGCGTCGCCAATGAACCGAGCCCCGATGGACCAAGCCCCAGCGAACCAAGTCATGCCCGCAACAATACTAAATTGCTGCGGGCGCCACTAAACGCCGAACCGCCCCACACGCCAAATCATCCTCGTGCACCGAATCATGTTCAGCCCCGCCGCCCGGCAGCCCTATCATGAAAGTGGACACAACGCTCTCGAGAGGAACCTGCATGGCTGCCCTAATCGAATCCGCCGCCCCGCTCAAGAAGACCGCGCTGAACGCAACCCATCGCGCACTAGGAGCGAAAATGGTCGACTTTGGCGGTTGGGATATGCCGGTCGAGTATCCAGGCGCGGGCGGAGGCGTAATCGCCGAGCACATGGCTGTGCGCACCGGCGTAGGCCTTTTCGACGTGAGCCACATGGGCGAGATTCAGTTTCGCGGTCCCGGCGCTCTCGCTGCCGTCCAGCACATCACCATGAATGACGCCTCGCGTTTGCAGGATGGCCAGGCGCAGTACTCCGCGCTGCTCACGCCACAGGGCGCATTCATTGACGACATTCTCGTTCACCGCCTTAGCGAAAACGACTACCTGCTCGTCGTCAACGCGGGCACCACGGAAAAAGACTTTGCCTGGATCAGGCGCCAGGTCGGCAGTTGGCCCAGCATTCACATCACCAACTATTCGCCCTATTACTCGCAACTCGCGCTGCAAGGGCCGCGCGCTCTTGAGACGCTCGCCAAACTCACCAAGGTCGATCTCGCCGCGATCAAGAACTACTGGTTCACATGGGGTGCCGTGGCCGGCATTCAAAATACGCTCATCGCGCGCACCGGCTATTCAGGCGAAGACGGCTTTGAGTTGTACATTCCGTCGGATGAACCGACCAGCGTGAAGATGTGGAACGCGCTGCTCGATGCGGGCGCGGAGTTCGGCATTCGCCCCTGCGGCCTGGGCGCGCGCAACACGCTGCGCCTTGAAGCGGGCATGAGCCTCTACGGCCACGAAATCTCTGAAGATGTCGACGTGTTTGAGGCTGGTCTCGATCGCTGGCTCAAACTCGACAAAGGCGAATTCATCGGTCGCGAAGCGCTTCAGGAAGTCCAGGCTTCCGGCGGCCCGAAGTTGAAGATCGTCGGCCTCGAGATGATCGAGCGCGGCATCGCGCGCGATGGATACGAAGTGCACAATCTCGCCGGCAGCCGCATCGGCACCGTCACGTCGGGTTCTCCCGCGCCGTTCTTGAAGACCAACATCGCTATGGCGCTCATCCCTGCAGGCGTAGCAGCGAGCGGCGCAGATGTCATCGTCGAGTGCCGCGCCAACAAGGTGCGCGCAAAGCAGGTCCCCCTGCCGTTCTACAAACGCCCGAAAAAGTAGCGCAGAACATAATTTGAATGCAGTCGTCATGAGTGACCCCGAAACCGAGCCCGACTGATCCGGACGATCCCCGCTCTAGAGCGGAGCACTTAGAACTGATTCGGATACGATGTAACTGAAAGCAAAATGTGCCTTGAAAAGCTGATCAGAATCGTTACACCTGCGAGCGAAAGCGAAGAGGGATTCCCTGCATGGTCGAAGCAGTCTCGGTTCTTGGACACCCTTGCCGAGCAACGAACGGGCCAGTCAATCTTTCTATACGGCTCCAGCTTCAACCACGGAAGCTTCCTGATTAGCTCGATCCTTGTTCCTTCCAAGGATCTCGATGCCGTGAAGTCAGACGACATGATCCATTGGAGCAATCTGCCGGAATCTTGGTCATGTGGGCTCGTATATGGCGGCGGCAAGCCTCCCCGCCTGGAGTACAGTGAGCCCCTCTCGGGAATCACTCCTCGCGCATTTCAGAGTGGCCAACAGCTTGTCTTCGTTCGATCCTTTGTGGGCCGCACAGAGGACAAGCATTACTACGAGATTGCACAATTTTTGACCCAAGCTCATAACCTCCATTGGACACCCGAGCGGCGAGCTTGGTGCCCCCTTGATGGGAACGGCGACGTGGAGGATGTCATCAAGTGGACCGAGGCACCAGGGCGCTCCGGCTATGAAACCGCCACCTGCATCACTATCGATAGAGAAGTTGTGGAGATGCAGATGTCAGCGACCGGATCGGCCCTGGTCCAGATGTTTGACGTAGCGAGCGTGGGTCCCAGCTTCCACGGATGGAGCGAAGGAGAGGAGGGTTCCGTGGAGGATCAGAACCTCGGCCTATACCTCCGCTTTCATCGTGAGGGGGCGAACGGAAGCTGGCTTCGCGGTGTTCAGATCATAAGACCGCGTCTAACCTCCGAAGAATTCGGGGAACACCTATATGAAAGGCACCGGCAGCCCAAACAATACACATCTTTCATCACCGAAGATTGGAAGAACGGCCAAATTATCGAAGTAAGCTGCGCGCCGAACGCAATGGCGTCCTACTTTGAAACGGGCTCGCCACTGCCGTTCCAGACGTCCCCGGTGTTCTTTAACGCGGCAGTGCTCGACAAGTACAAAGCCGATCCAGAGAAGTATTCCCTTGAGCACCGCTCCATTTCGTGTCGGAACGCCTGGCACCTAAAGACCTACGATGTGAATGACGCCGGACAGGTGCATACATACCTCTGTTATCTCGGTGACCTCCCATATTCCGAACAGCTTTATTGGAAGTCGCTTAACGAGGAGCCCAAGGGTCCAATCTCGCGACGAGCAATTGCTACGGACTTCGAAGGACGGTGGTATGACGGTCCGGATCCGCTACGACACCTTCAGGCCAGCCTGACCGATCTACACGCCTTAGGCTTGGCTTGGTTTACGCTGCGGGAACCAGACCTTGTCAATCAGGTACATTACCCACTAACGGCATCGATCAAGACATGGAGCGACACTCTCACCGCCTTAACAAAGTTAGCTGTTGAGAGCCTCGAGAAGAAATACTTCGAGCAATATGCCAAGAGCAAGGGTGCAGAAGGAGACCCCCAATGGGGATCGATCAGATGGGTTCAGGAAGCGATGAAGGTTTCTGGCGCAGCCGATGAAATTATCGACGGGGTGACCACACCCCTACGCACTGTCCAAAATCTACGAACCAAGTTTGGTGCTCACAGCGCAGGCACCGAGGCCACCAAAATGCGTGCCGGCCTTCTACGCGAATACAAAACGCCTCGGCAACATATTGAGCACCTCTGCGGCCAGCTTGACGGGTCACTCCGCCTGCTCAGTAGCCTAAATTGGCCGTAGGTTCCCTATCGGTCCATGGCGCAGCACTCGGCTCGGGCGCATTTAAGAGCCCCAAGCCGAATTGGCCCCGAAGAGTCCACCTCCCGCGACATTCTTGGCCGGATCCGCTAGGAGGCCTGAGCGCTTTGGTGGTTCCCCGATGTCAAGCCCCGCACCCAAAAATAAATCCGCCGGCCTCCCCTAAATCCTTTCTTCTCTGATCTCCGTTCTCTGATCTCTTCTCTCCCAAGTTTGCCGATTATTGCGCCCGAAAGGCGCACACTGGAACCATGTCGAAACAGAATTGCCATCCCGCCGCGGGTCCCATGCCAACCTGTCTCATCTTGCTGTCTGGCGCGCAACGGAGCCGATCTGGGGGCCTCAAAACGGCAATCCAAAAACCGCGGCCGCTCGCTAAAACCTCCGACAGGGGAGGGAAATCAATGGACCAGTGATTTTTGTGCCCTAAAAACGGTGCAAATGCAACTTAACTCATTTATAATCAATAGAAATCCCTCAAAATTGCCGTCAAATTTCGTCGATTTTCTTCGATTTTATTAGAGAATTCGCCCAGATTCATCCCTCAATCGGCACCTCGCGAAGCTTCTGTCCACCGCCCGCGATCCCCGGCTCACCGTTCACCGTCGTCCGCTCACCGCGTCCCCAAGTTGATTGATCACGCGGTAAGCCGAAAGCGCTGCGCCTTCCTGCCAGCCAACAAGATGGCTGGTGTGGTCGCCGGCAAAGTAAACGCGGCGGTCGGGAGACTGCAGCGTGGCCAGCGCCTTCTCGTCGTTCCACGCCAGGCTGATCCACGAACCGAGGTTGTGCGGAATGTGTCCCCAACTCACATAGACCGGATTGGCAAGATCCTTACCGTGGCCGGGGTGAAGCAGCTCAATCGAGCGGCGCGATGCATCGAGCTTCGCCTGCATCGAAGGCAGATGGCCGAAGGCGTAGCCATTTGCCATCTGTCTTCGCTCAGCGAGTTCAGTCTTGCCAAGCAGTGCGGGAAGCGCACCCGCCGCCGGTCCAAGCTCGATCGAATAGCCGCCGATCACGACGCCGGTCGGTGAGAAAAACCTCGCGCTCGGATACCACACCAGGTCGACGTCCTGCTGTAAATAGGAGATGCCTCCGAAGATGTTCGCTTCCTTCTCCCAGAAGCGGGGCGCCTCCCACGCAATTTTGTAAGCGGAATCGTACTCGACAGTGTCGAGAATCGCGCGAATTGGCGCGCTGAAGTCCGCGTCGAGGGTGCGCGCAATGGTCAGCGGCATCGCGCAAATGCAGTAGTCGGCCTCGATCGTCTGGCTCGCTCCTGAGCCATCGTCGTATGTCACGGTCACACCGGAATCCGGCTGGCGAATGCGGCCGACCTCCGCGCCGTAGCGAATCACAGAATCGAGCCGCGATGCGAATGCAAAGGGAATCCGGTCCATGCCGCCGACGGGTTGGAACATGGTGGGCTGCCACTCAATCACTTCCTCCACCAGCATGCCCTGCCAAAGATCGGCGTCAAGCAACTCGTGCATCGAGAGCGGATCGTTGACGACCGGCAATTGTTGCGTCGCGCCGGGCGGAACTTTGTAGCCCGAGCGATCCGTCCCGCGAAACAGCAGATCGGGATTCAAATCGCCGTACTGGCGCAGAAACTCGATCATGCGCTCGCGGTCGTCGGAGCCAATCTCCTGATCGAGCGCGCCCTTCTTGATGCACTTGGCCAGCAATTCGCTGACGTGGCCGCGCGTGTCGTTCACCACGCGACGCTCCGGCACCGCCGCGCCGCTGTTCAGCTTGTCGCTCTGCATCAGCGCGCTGCGCGATGAGTTCACTTCGACCTCAAGCGCCACGCCCAGTTCGTGGCAGTAGCCAAGCATGGTGTGGTGCGTTGAGGGCAATCGCGCCGGCCCCGCGTTGAAGTAGTGGCCCTCCTCAAAGGCGCAGGTCTGCCGCGTGCCATCGGTAAAGTCCACTTGCGTGCCGTTGCGAACGCTCCAGTTCCGTCCGCCGGGGCGTTGGCGCGCCTCGAGAATCGTGCACGACCATCCCGCTTTGCCCAGTTCGTACGCCGCAACCAGACCGGCAATGCCGCCACCGAGAATCACCACGCGTGTGCCTTTGCCATCAACGAGACGCAGCGGGATAGATTCACCAGCCGCTTCAGGAATCGCCAACAAACCGAGTGATTGCATCAGGACAAAGGCGGCGCTGTATCCGCCCACATTGCCGGCTCGCATCAGAAACTCGCGTCGCGTGAGACTCATCTTCTTCGCCTTTCAAAGGTGAGAGATCGATCAGGGAGAGGAACTGCTTCGCCTACAGCTTAACTGAGAATTCCCAAGATCAACCCAGATCAAGCCTAAAAGCCCGCATGGCTTCCGCATCGAGCGTGTCAATGCAAGGCCCCTGCCGGTGGCAGAGCTGTGCCCGGTGGCAAAGCCGCGGCGTGCAACAAAGCCGCGGCAGGTTGCGCTGGATACGGAATCATCCTGGCCGGAACCGTGTCCGGCTCGACCAGCCACGCTTGCCGCGCAGGATAGTACTGCAACAGTTCTGAATTAGCGGCTGCATCTCCTTCGCGGGCCCACACCACTTTCGAAGCATCGATGTCCGCGCGATTGTAGACCCACTCATCCAGCGGATTGTGATTTGAACTGTAGCGAACGATGGCAAGCTGCGGTCCGGGCAGTTGCTCCAGTGCGGTCGCAATTCGCGCGCGCGCAATGCCTTCATCTCCAGTCCTCTGCCATGCGCTGTCCCACCGCACGCGGGGCCACTCCGGAACCTTCAGATGAAGCGGCGAGGCAAAGACGCTGGCAACGCCCAACAGCAGGCAGTTCACAACGCTAAGCCGCACAAATGTGCGGCCGACGGGCGAGCCGTTCAGCTTCCACACGCGCAGGTGCCGCATCGCCTGCAGGCCGAGCGCACAAAGCGCCGGCATGAATGGCGACAAATAGTGCGGGAAAGTGAAAATCTCAATCAACATGCTCGCGACAAACACTGCGACGCAGATAACCAGGAATCGAACGCGGCGGTCGAGCAATACGCGCCGTGTCATGATCAGCGGCAGCAGCAGCGCAAACCCCGCGTAAAACACGATCACACCAATTGTCTTATCGAGAGTGGCCGGCACATAACCACGAATGCTGCGGACCTTTTGGTAATAACCGACTTCGTGTTCGTAATAGTGAGCGATGACGTCATATCGGTAGTGCGGCGCGGGCTGGAGCGGCTGCCAGATGAAATAAGGCACGATGCCGTATTGAGCGCGATCGACCGTGTACGGCAGCGTGGTCGGGCTGCCGAAAGATCGGTAGTTGTAATACCCGAACCAACAAAGCGTGGCCAGCAGCAACGCCATTGGAATCGCAGCTCGACTGAGCAGCACAGCTGGCCTCGGCCGATTCTTGCCGCGCCACTCCCAGTGAATGAGCATCACGGCAACCGGCAGGCAAAGCAATACGCCTTCATAAGGACGCGTGAGCGCCAGGATCGCGATGCCCGCAGACAGCAGCATCCCATAGCGCAAGCGGGCCGTTCTTTTTAGGCGCGGAAGTGCGCCGAGAACGAGCGCACCTCCGAGCGCCGCAGGCAAAGCGCTGCCCCCGTAGAAGGTGTTGATCCAGTAGCTGAAGAGGCCAATTCGCAGAACAGCCAGAAAGCCACCGAGCAGCGCCCAGTTTGGTGGAAGCCACGCTTGCAGCATCCAGCAAAGCGCGGCGCACATCAACGCATCCACGCACACATTAGCCAACCACGGATTGTGAAAGAGCACTTGTCCCGCAGCCAGGATCAGCCCGCTCCCCGGAAAATACATCGACGTGTATGTGGGCTGCATGGTGACATGAATACTTTCAAAGTGCGTCCACATCGCGGGCGTCGGGTTGGTCAGGTAGCCGGCGGCAAAGGTGTCGGCGGCAAGCAGAAAACTGTAATCATCTGGAAGGAATGGACGCGGAGCTGGAAAAGCTGGAAGCACGGCCAGACGCAGCAATGCGGAAAGGCCGACCACCACAACTGCCAGTCCCTTGAGCCGCGCCAACTCTGCGAAAGCCCTCTCGACCCGCGCGAAAACGGCCGCGCCCAACCTTGGAAAGAAGATCGACAATAAAACGGCAACCGCAGTGAGGCCGCATTCGAGCCACAGCAAAGACAGACCATGTTGTCGCGGGACAGAAAGCAGCACGGCACAAACTCCCTTGGCGGCGATTTCTCGGGGCGCCTTCCTTCGAGCCAAATCATATTTCAAATCAGAGGAATTGAGCGGATCCCAGCCGGCAACTTATCTCTCTTGCGTCACTGATCCGACTCAACCACCTAATTCTAAAACCATTTATCTCCATTTTGACCGGCCGGCAGCTGTCCGAATGGCCCACCCAAAAAAATCTTCAAAAAGTACTTGACACCACACACTGTTTGTCATACAGTGTGTTTGTACAGTGTATGGAGTACAGCATGACCTTGACCGAAAACCTCTTCGAAAATCTTCGCTTGGAACTCCGGCGCGGCTGTCTCACGCTGGCGGTTCTGGCGCAGCTCAAGCAGGAGCACTACGGATACACGTTGCGCAAAGCGCTGGCCAGTCGCGGTATGGAGATCGACGAAAGCACCCTCTATCCATTGCTTCGCCGCCTTGAAGCGCAGGGCCTGCTCACCAGCGAGTGGCGCGAAGAAGAGAAGCGCAACAAGCGTTTTTACAAGCTATCGAGTGATGGCGAGCAGATATTTGCGCGCCTGCTCGAGGAGTGGAACGCCATCAACACTTCAATTACCAATCTCTTGTAGCACCAGTTTTTTGGAGAGAACCAACGAAATCCGCAAGCAAGTGAGGAATGACATGGAACTTCTCGATCGTTATCTTCAAGCCGTAAGAAAACACCTGCCCTGGCAGCGGCAAGACGACATTATCGCCGAACTGCACGCCAATCTCGAAGCGCAGCTCGAAGACAAAGAGGCGGAGCTGGGGCGGCCGCTGACCCAGCACGAGGCCGAAGATTGGCTCAAGCAGATCGGCTCGCCGATCCAGGTGGCCGCGCGCTATCAGCGCCAGCAGTATTTGATCGGGCCGGCGCTGTTTCCAACCTACTCGTACGTCCTTAAGCTCGTGCTGACCTGGGCCACGGCGATTTATGCCATCGCAAACGCCGTGACCATTGCGGTAGGCAACCGGGGCGGGGAAGCCATTCTGCGGGCGGCTCTGCACCTTCCATGGATTTGGATCATCAATGCGGCGATCGTAACGCTGATCTTCGCGGCAATCGAGCTGTTGAGTGCGCGTTTTCCTGAGAAGTTCGGCGCCCTTGGCCCCATGACCAATTCGATGGCCGGACCCATGAGCGCGCAGTGGTCTCCGCTTGATTTACCGGCCGCGGAAGAAGGCGACGGCGACTGGGCCAAACCGAGGAGCTTCACGCGGGCATTGCTCGGGGTGCTTTCAGGGGGCCTGTTTCTGGCCTACATCCTGCTCGTTCCTCATTATCCATTTCTGCTCTTCGGCCCGGGCGCCTGGTATCTCAAATCGTTGCCGTATCAGCTCGCTCCCATTTGGTGGACGTTCTATTGGTTGCTGGTCGCGATGAACGTATTCGAGCTGACTTGGAAGGTCGTGGAACTTGTGCGAGGCGCCTGGCAGCGGCAGAGTAATCGCGCGCGGCATCTGGCAATGAAATCTCTTTCGCTCATTCCCGTGTGCGTATTGCTCACGGCCCCAAATCACGCGCTGTTCCTGCTCAAGAGCCCGGCCGATGCAGCCAAGCTCGGCGCGACATTGGCGGCAACCAACAAGGCAGTCTCTCAGGCATTCATGATCGTGGTTGCGATCGTGATCCTGCAACTCGTGTGGATGGGAGTCAAGATGGGGCTGGAAGCGTATCGCAAGCGCGTGGCTGCTTAGCACGGCAGAGGTTTGGGCGCTGGCGGATCTGGAGCGGGTCTAGGATTTTTCGACGAACCTTGGGCAGTTTCAGACACGCGGAGTGGCGAGAGGTCGACAGATAATGCAACGGATCGCGTCAAAAGCCGGTCAACCCATCAGGATCGGCAAATCGCTTCAACAGCGAAGCAATGCATGAGGTCAGGATCGTGTCAACACACCATGCAAACAGGAGGTTTCAGATGAAAATTTCCGGGCAGAATAATTCCCGACCTGACTCAACCACTCAAACCATCAGCGGCGTTCGCCAACTCGTCAGGGGCCGCGAGCAGGAGATTCTCGAGGAGTTGCGGCCGCTCGTTGAGAGCCGTTCCGTCCGCCTCGACCTCGGTTCGATCGAACGTATTGATGCGGCGGGATTGACCGCCCTGGTCTCGCTTTATTGCGCCGCTCGCAAGGCCGGCCATGAGTTCGCAGTTGTCAACCCGTCGCAGCATGTGGCACGCATCCTGGCTGTTGTTGGCCTCGACCGCGTCCTTCTGTCGAAGGATTCTGGAGAGATGCTGCCGCCAGCAATTCGGCCAGAGTCTCGAATGGACGAGGTTGCCGCGTGAGCAGGGCGCAGAACCCGCACATCACACCTGCATAACTTCGGCTTCTTTCTTTTGCGAGAGCTCTTCCATGCGGCGAATTTCACCGTCGGTCATCTTCTGCACTTCTTCAAGCGCGCGCTTCTCGTCGTCCTCGCTGATCTTTTTATCTTTGGCGAGCTTTTTCAGGGCATCATTGCCGTCGCGGCGAACGTTGCGCACTGCTGTGCGATGCTCTTCGAGCACTTTGTTGATGTGTTTGCAAACGTCGCGACGCCGTTCCTCGGTCATGGGCGGGATGGGAACGCGGATAACTTTTCCGTCAGAGATGGGATTGAAGCCGAGGCTGGCGGTCTGGATGGCCTTCTCGACCTCTTTCAATACGGTCGGGTCATATGGCGAGATCACAATAAGCTGCGGCTCGGGCGCCGATAGCTGCGCCATTTGATTGAGCGGCGTTGGCGTTCCGTAGTAGTCCACCTTGATCTGGTCAAGCATGTGGACGCTGGCTCGCCCAGTGCGCGTTGCAGCCAGATTGGCTTGAAAATCGGCCACCGACTGATCCATGCGGCGTTTCAAGTCGCTGTAGAGGCCCTTGAGCGCCGGATTGCCTTCCATGAATGATGCCATCGGAACTTGCCCTCGCTACGCGAAATCGTCAACGGCTTATTCTACAACTCCCGCGGTAAGTCGACGGCGTTCGCAGTGTCCTATGCGACGATCGCAAGGCCTGTCGCCGCGGCCTGCTCATGCGCGTGATAGCTTGACCGCACCAGTGGCCCAGACTCAACGTGCCGAAAACCCATCTTGAGCGCTTCGGTCTTGAGCTCAGCGAACTCGCGCGGCGTATAAAGTCGCGCCATCGGCAGGTGGTCGCGAGACGGGCGCAGATACTGGCCTATTGTCAGAATGTCGCATCCCACGCCGGCCAGATCGCGGAAAACTTCGAGCAGTTCGCGGGTCTCCTCGCCGAGGCCAACCATCACGCCGGATTTCGTAATGCCGCTTGGTTGCAGCTCCTTCGCATAGCGCAACAATTCCAGTGTCCGCTCGTAACGCGCGCCCGAACGAACAACACGATAAAGCCGCGGAACGCTTTCAGTGTTGTGGTTGAGCACCTCTGGCCGGGCCTCGACTACCGTGCGGATGGATTCCTTGTCGCCCTGAAAGTCCGGAATCAAAACTTCAACGCGGCAGCCCGGGGCCTGGCGGCGAATCTCCGCAATCACGAGAGCGAACGCGTGCGCGCCTCCGAGATTGTCGTCGTCGCGATTCACGCTGGTAATCACGGCGTGTTCTAGACCGAGCGTGGCAATCGCTTCCGCCACCCGGCGCGGCTCGTCAAAGTCGATCGGCTCGGGCCTGCCCTTGGGCACAGCGCAGAATCCGCAGCGGCGCGTGCAGAGATTGCCGAGCATCATAAAGGTCGCCGTCTTGTGGTGCCAGCACTCGCCAATATTGGGGCAGTGGGCGCTTTCGCACACGGTATGCAAGCCGAGCGCGCGCGCCAGCCGCTTGAGCGAGTGGTAGTTTTCGCCCACCGGCGCACGGGCCTTCAACCACTCCGGCTTGGGGGCAGGCACGCGGCGCGCGAGTTCAATCTGAACGAGTTCCATCGCAACTCCATTGTAATTTGGGGCGGATCTCGCGCCGTTGCGCTCCTCAACTCGCGATTCCCGGCTCCCAACCTTTCCATGGGATCAGGCATCTCTAAAATCAAGCCGTACCTGCGTGCGGGCGAGTTCAAACGCCAAAAGCAGCATAGTCCGCTTGCCAGTGTCAGCATCAAGATGCGGCGCACAAGAGAGGAGTTCGTTATGAGACCCGACCGTCCTTTAATTCTCGCAGTAGCATCTTTGGCGACCGGTGTAGGGTTGATCGTCGCATATTGCCACGGGGCGACCAGCATGAACGTTGCATATCCCTTCGCGGGTTCCGTATTGCACCTCGATCTCACCACCTACGGTCCGGCGGTATTGGGCGGAGTCGCGCTGATCGCTCTCGGCGTTCTGCTGCTCGCGTGGTCTGTGCTTGCCGCTTTCGTCCACCAGATCAGTCTGTTGGTTAGTAGAGAAGATCGAATGGAAAGCATCCGCTCCGAAAGTATTCTCGACCGCCGGCGCGAGGCTTCTTTCGCCGATGAAAGATACCCAGGCTCGCTCGGGCTCTCTGAGCGCCGGCACGAGGGATAGACGGCCCTGATCGCGGCGCGCCAACATGGGCGCCGGCTTCGCGGCGTGCTACTCTAGAGCGGTTCCAGAGCCAAATTGCTATCGATGGCGTCGTTCAAGGTGGCTCTTTCTTCCACCCCACAGACGGAGACCTGTCTGTAGGGACCCCGGCTAAGGAAAGAGCCACTTTGCTTCTGCGGCTTCTGAGAAGAGCAGCTCTGGAACCGCTCGGGCAGAATTGCCAGAGCACTCACGCGAAGAACCATGCAAAGCATCTCAGTGGCCATCGTCGCATGCAACGAAGCGGAAAACATTCGCCGAACGCTGGCCAGCGTCGCCTGGGCCAACGAAATCAATCTCGTCGATTCTGGTTCCACCGACAAAACCATCGAGATCGCAAAGAGCTTTGGCGCGCGAATTTTCTACGAGAGCTGGAAGGGCTACGGTCCGCAGGTCAACTCCGCGCTGGATAAATGCACCAGCGACTGGATCCTGAATCTCGATGCGGACGAGTGGTTGACGCCAGAGTTGGTAAGCGAGATCAAAACGCTTCTCAGCGGCGAGCCCCTCTACACCGCCTACATGATTCCCCGGCTAAATTTCATCTTCGGCCGTTGGATGCGCCACGGCGGCCTCTACCCGGACCACAAGTTACGGCTTTTTCGCCGCGCTGTTGCGCGCCTGCGCGAAGATACTGAGCCTCACGCCACGCCCAAGACTCAAGCACCAACCGGCAAGCTGAAAAACCACATGCTTCACCTGCAGTATCCGACGGTGCAGTATTACATCGAGCACATGCAGCGCTACAGCACCGCGACGATTCCTCTGTTCCTGCGCATGGGCAGAACAAGCGATTCCTTCTTCGCCTTCGTCGCGAACACAATTTTCAATCCAGTGCTCACCTTCATCAAGAACTACATTTTTCGCGGCGGCTTTCTCGACGGCAAGGAAGGGCTGATTTTCCACCTGAATCATTCCGCCTACGTCAACTGGAAGTTCGTGAAAGCCTGGGAAGCGCATCGCGCGGCAACTGGAAAAAACGCGCAACCCGCCGCATCCGTCGACCCAGCCGGCGACTCCGGCGCACAATAATCTCCTGAATGAACTCGCCGCCCCAGTTCGCCGCGCCCATTTATCTGCTGGTCATGACGGCCACTGTCGCGCCGGCTTCTGCGCAGGTCAAACGCTCTTCGCCGCAGGTCCGTCTTGAGGATTACAAACGCGCACTGCGATTCTGGCTGAGCTATCCTCATCCCGCGGCGGCGAGGATTCTATTCCTCGAAAACTCTGGCGCCGACCTGAGCGATCTTCGCGCGATAGCCGAGACAGAAAACCCGCTCAACCGCGAGGTTGAGTTTCTATCGCTCCCGGTTCAGGAGATTCCGCCCGGCGCCAACTACGGCTACGCAGAAATGCAATCGCTCGACGAAGGCCTGGCGCTTAGCAAACTGCGCCGCGCCACCACGCACATGATCAAAACAACAGGCCGGCTCACGTTTCCCGCGCTAAGAAAGGCGCTCGACCGCGTCGCAAACTCCAGCGCCGTTCCGCTAGAGTTGATGGTCGATTGCCGCAGGCTCGGCCTTTTCCGTCGCGGCTATGACGCCCGCGTGCAACTTTTTGTCTGCTCGCATTCTTTTTATGATCGCGTGCTGCGCCAGTCGAATCGCGAGATGAACTCGAGCGACGTTCGTCTTCTGGAGCATCTGATCTACCGCAAAGTAATTCCCTTCAAAGACCAGCCGGGCTGCTATCTGCGTTTCCCGTGCAACATTGACCCCGTAGGCCACTTCGGCTTCAAAGACCGGCGCTACGATTCGCCGCGCACCGCTCTTGCGCGAAGCACGCGCGCGGCACTGCGTGTCATTGCGCCCGGCTACTGGTTTTAGATTCTGATGGGAAGATTTGAGCGGATTGGAATTGGCTCGCGTCGGCTGGCGCGTTGCGGCCCTTCTCGCGCTTATCTCAGTTTTTCCCGAACGTCGCCACGCACCAGGTAAAGAAAAATGATCAGGTTGAGCAAGCCCTGAACAAGCGCCGGAACGACGTGCTGGCTTGTGTAAGACCACAGAGACAAACCAGACAGAATCGCTACGGCGGCGAGCGTAAGCGCCCACGCCCAGCGAAAAAGCAACAACAAGCCTAGCGCGCCGGTGATAAACAGCACGGCAAAAATAAGATAGATGGGTGGGTATTTCCCCTCGGCAACGCTGACGATCGCAGTGCCTGATAGCAGCAGCATGTAAAGGCTGATCGCAATCAGCCCCGGGAGTTTGAACAGCGAAGGCTTCGGCGACTTTCCCCTTGCGTGTAGAGGCGCCGCTTCGCGTTCCGTCGTGTCCGGGTTGGCGTTCATAGCGTGTGCAAATAGGCGAGCAAGTCAGCGAGCTGTTCGTCGTTCACCTGTGCCGCGGGCATCATTCCGCGTCCGTCGAGAATTGTAGCCGTAAGTCTTTCGTCAGTCGGCGGCGCCCCTGAGGGCATGGCTTTCAACTTGGTGATCGCCTGCAATCCCGGCCCATGCAGCGGCTCCGTTGAATTGGGATTGTGGCAGCGCGCGCACTTTGCCTGGAACACTGTCGCGCCGCGAGCTTCCTGGGGCGTCCACTCAGACGAGGGCATCGACGGCGGGAGTTTGCGGCAGCCGGCTAAACCGAAGGCGAATGTGGTTAAGACAGCACCCATCAAAAGATTCCACGGCCGCATTTGATTCTCATGATAGCGCCGCATGATCCGGGGTCAACAATCGGAATGAACGAGTGTTACCCCGTTTGCCACTCCAATCTCGACCCACTCCAATCCGACCCGCTCCAATCCTGAACATCTCCAATCCTTCAAAGGATTGGCCGCGCTCAAAGAAAAAATTCTGCTGCGCTGGATTCTCACTCGGCCGCGGCGATGGCTTCGGCGATGCGATCGATGGCTTGATCTTCAGCGTTGCTGCCAGGGCGGCGGCCGTTGACCAGAATCGAGAATGCAACCGTGCGGCCGCTCGCCGTGTTCACGTAGCCGGAGAGTGTGTTCACCTCGCTCAGGGTGCCGGTCTTGGCCCACATCTTTCCCTTCAGCGGCGAATTCGTAAAGCGGTGATCCAGCGTACCGTCGACGCCCGCCACGGGCAATGTTTCGCGCCACGCCTCGCCCCATGGTTGTTTTGACGCAAATGCCAACAGCCTCGTGAATGCACGCGGTGTCATCTTGTCATCGTTACTCAGGCCGCAGCCGTCAACGAGAAAAAAGTCTCCATCCTCCACGCCCGCGTTCACCATGAACTGGCGCACCACGCGCGTGCCCTCTTCAAAGCTGCCGTCGGTGCCGTAGAGCTTGCCCAGCAAACGAAGAAGAAGCTCCGCGTGCAAATTCTGACTGGTCTTATTGGTCACAGTAATATCTTCGGCGATGGGCACTGACATATGCGCGCCCAAAATGCGGCGGCCCTCAGCGGGAGCTGCGATGGAGGTGAAGTTGCCGGGCATGAGCTTCAGCGGCTTTTCGCGCTCGCCGGCAAAGTCGCCCGTGCCAGTCTGCTCTTTGTGGCGCGACTCAGCATCTCCGGTCACCTTGATGCCGCGCAGCAGCAGCGCCTGCTTAAATGCCGCCGCCGTGAACTGCGCAGGATCCTCGACGGCCATCGAAACGCGCATTCCATCTGCGGGCACTGTGCCCCAGGCGCGCACAAGCGTGGTGCCGGGACGCCGTTCCAGGCCGGGGTGGGCTTCCTGGCCAGCCTCCACCGGAGTCATGCGATTGTCGATCGTGTAGTAGTCCACATCCGGCGCCCAGTTCGCTTGCGTTGCGCCCGGCATCGCAGGATCCGCCGTGATGGTGAGATCGTCCGTGTTGTCATTGAAAGTGAGCGCGGAGACGGGCGCGCCGTAACTCCATTGCAGCTGGTCCCAACTCCAACCCAGCGGATAAGGCTCGCTCAAAAAGAAAGTATCGTCGCCGATTACCTCGCCCTCCACCGTGCGTACGCCTGTCTGCTCCACCTGCTCGGCAAGCAGACCCAGTACGTCCATGGCCGTCTTCGGCGCGGAGCTGGGCAAATTTTCTGCGGAGGCTGGAGGAGTTGTTCCCGGCTCAACATACGGGTAATGACGCGCGTTGATCGTTGGATCGCCCACGCCCAGCAGCACCAGATTGCCATGCAGGGTGCCGCTGGAATCGAGATCGCCGTCGGCGGCCGCGAATGTAGTCCAGGTCAACGTGTCCACAGGCAGCAGGGCAAATGCCGCGGCAGTCGTGGTGAGTTTGGCGTCTGAAGCAGGCGCAAAAAGGCGGCCATCATTAAGCCCGTAGAGTGTTTGCCCGTCCAGAGTGGTCACGCTGATGCCGAAGTCCGCATGGCTCAGCGCGGGATCGGCAAGTATAGCCGCGATGCGGTCGGCAAGCGGGCCCGTTGTGGGCACGCGCGGCGCGATGTGGCGGGAATTGCTGGGCGCTTGGGCGTGAGCCAGCACTTGCAGGCCGACGCAGCAAACCAAAAGGCCGCTCCATGCAAGATTGCGTGGAAGTAAAACCATGCCCCGAAGTGTAGCAAAGATACTTCGGAGAAAGCCGCAACACGGCGGCGTACCATCAAAACTAAGTTTGTATGAGAAGCGCATCACAATGGCGGCTGCGGACACGAACCCTTGATCTTGGACGGCGCACGCTCGTAATGGGTATTGTGAACATTACGCCGGACTCGTTCAGCGACGGTGGTTCTTTCCTCGAGCCTGGGGCCGCCATAGAGCACGGGCTCAAGCTCATCGACGAAGGCGCAGACATTCTCGACCTCGGCGCGGAGAGCACCCGGCCCGGCTCCCAGGCTGGTAGCCCCGATGCGGCAGTTAGCGCCAATGAAGAGCAGGCGCGGCTCTTGCCGGTGCTCAAAGGAATTCTGAGCGCTCGGCCCGACGCTTTGCTCTCTATCGACACATATAAAGCGGAAACGGCCCGCGCAGCTCTCGCGGCGGGCGCGGAGATCGTGAACGACGTGAGCGGATTCACATGGGATCCTGCAATCGCCGAGGTCTGCGCAGGATTTGGCGCGGGAATATTGCTGACACACACGCGCGGCCGTCCCGAAGACTGGCGAACTCAGCCGCAACTTGAGCCCGATGCATTGCTGGCCACGGTGCGCGAGGGACTGGCCGCGAGCGCGGCCGCGGCCGCGCGCGCTGGAATATCGGCGGACTCCATTGTGCTCGACCCCGGCTACGGATTCGGCAAGCGCTTCGGCGAAAATTACGCGCTGCTTGCGCGACAGGCAGAACTTCTCGAACTCGGCCGGCCGCTGCTTGCGGGACTGAGCCGGAAGTCATTCCTCGGCCACACACTGGCTCCGCTCTTCGGCGGCGCGTCCGCGCCCACCGGCGCGCGCGAAAGCGCGAGTCTCGCCGCGATGACCGCCGCGATTCTCAACGGTGCGTCCATCGTGCGCGTACACGCAATTCGTCCCGCGGTAGAAGCCGCGCGCATCGCCGACGCCGTTCTTGCGGCAAAATGAATCTGCCTACGCGCTGATGCCAACCTTGTGCCGCGGCCACAGCGGGCGCAAAGCAGAGTGGTTGGTGACTGGCTCGCCGTCGCACTCAACCTCAATCACTGTAGCCGGCTGGTCAGGCGCAGCGAGCGGCAGCCCTGTCAATCTCAGTGTGAACTCATCCTGAGTAAAGTCGACTTTCTGCCCGGTCTTGACCAACTTTGCCGAAATCGCGTTCGGCTTCAACCCCGCGAACGCCACCACCACCTCAGGCTTGTAGAAGTCCAGCCACTCCGCCGCCGGAGTGTGGCCCGGCCAGAAATTCACATGCACATAGAGCGTGTTGCCGCGCCGCGTAAAGTTCAGGTTCGTGTACCACTCGGCGTTCATGCGTTCCGCGCCGTAGATCGCGTTGCCGTTCGTCTCGAGCCACTTGCCCACCGTCTCCAGAATCTCCACCGACTCCGGAGGCACCGAACCATCCGGCTCCGGCCCAATATTCAGCAGATAATTTCCGCCGCCGCGCGCGCAGGTGATCCGGTTGTCGACGATGGTCTTGGGCGTCTTCCACGCATCGTCCCCGCGATTGAACCCCCAGCTCTCGTTCAGCGTCATGCAGGTTTCCCACGCGCGGCCCACCTCGGCAGCCTGAATGCGTTGCTCCGGCGTGGTGAAATCGCCCGGCAGCAAATTGCGGTTATTCACGATGATGTCGGGCTGCAGCGAAAAGACCATTTCGTTCATTCGCTCCGACTCCCATTGCTCGGCGGTCAACGGCCACGCCACGTCGTACCAGAGAACATCGATCTTGCCGTAGTTGGTCAGCAACTCGCGGATCAACCCGTGCGTGTAGTCGACGAACCGCCGCCGCGCTGCCTCATCGGTTTTGCAGATGGCGCCGTCTGGGTGGTGCCAATCCATCAGCGAGTAGTAGAACCCCACGCGCAGCCCCTCGGCGCGGGCCGCATCAACGAATTCGCGCACTAGGTCACGCCCCGGCCCCTGGTCCATTGCGTTGTAGTCGGTCAGTTGCGTGTCCCACTGGCAAAAGCCCTCGTGATGCTTGGTCGTCATCACCATGTACTTTTGCCCCGCGCGCTTTGCCAGCCGCGCCCATTCGCGCGCGGCGTTGGGCTTGGGATGAAAATGCTTGGCCAGCAGTTCGTACTGCAACAGCGGAACACCCTCGTTTTCCTTCGCCCACTCATGCTGCCCGATCACGCTGTAGAGGCCCCAATGGATGAACATGCCGAACCGGGCCTCGTGCCACCACGCCATACGCGCGTCGCGCGTTGCGGCTTGCTTCAGGTCGGCAGCCGTTGGCGCGGGCTGTGGGCTGGCTGACGCGTTGCCAGCGCTTTGGGCCAATCCCAATCCGTCGGAGTTCGCAGCGGCCAACGCCGCGGCACCGGCCGCGCCAAACTGCTTCAGGAACGATCGTCTCGTCCTCTCGCTCAAATCCATTGTCTTCTCCTTGTCGCCATTGCAGCGCCCACGGCGCGCCTGTCTTCGCGTAGGGAAATATAGCAGGGTAGCGTAGCGCGAGTCAGATGCGGGGAATCTGCCTTGTACGCACGAGTGCCGGAACGCGGAACCGTCCCCCATGCTTGCCGGGTTTAGAATCGAAATGGCTGCGGAGAACTGACCGCATCTAAATTCATAACCGCGCGCAGCGGCTCTATAAATATTTGCTGCGGCGGGCATTGGTGTGGAATCAGGACGGCGATGCGAGCTAAGACGGCTGTAGTACTGGGCGCCCAGTGGGGCGACGAGGGCAAGGGAAAGATTGTAGACGTGCTCAGCGAGCGGTTTTCCGCCGTGGCGCGCTACGCAGGCGGTCACAACGCAGGTCACACCGTCATCATCGGCGAACACAAGTTCGTCTTGCAGCTCATTCCCTGCGGCGTGCTTCGCCCGGGGTGCAAAAGCGTCATCGGCAACGGAGTTGTCCTCGATCCCATCGCGTTCCTCAGCGAAGTCGGCCGCATTCGCGAGCTCGGCGTTGCAGTCGATGGAAATCTCTTCGTCTCCAACCGCGCACAGGTCATTCTGCCCTACCACCGCATGATCGAGCTGGCTGCCGAGAGTGCGCCGGGGCGCAAGAAGATTGGCACTACCAGCCGCGGCATCGGGCCGGCCTACGAAGACAAGATGGCCCGCAGCGGCCTTCGCGTAGTCGATCTGCTCCATCCTGCTCTGCTCAAGACGCACATCGAGGCGGCCTGTGCGGAGAAAAATGCTATCGCACACGCGCTTTTCGGCACCGACCCGCTCGACCCGGAAAAAATGTATGAGGAGTACGCGGCGGCGGCGGAGAAAGTGCGGCCGTTTGTCACCGATACCGGCCGAATGCTCAACGGCATTCTGGCCAAGGGTGGCAGCGTAATGTTCGAGGGCGCGCAGGGAACCATGCTCGACATCGACCACGGCACCTACCCGTTCGTCACCTCGTCGTCGGCTACGGCGGGCGGCGCTTCTACCGGAACCGGTGTAGGTCCGACAAACATCGGCACCGTCATTTCCGTCACCAAGGCCTACGTCACGCGCGTCGGTGGCGGGCCGTTTCCCACCGAGATTCACGACGCGGCCGGTGAGCTGCTTCGCAAGCGCGGCAACGAATATGGCGCAGTAACGGGCCGTCCGCGGCGCTGTGGATGGCTCGACATTCCAATGCTGCGCTACTCAAACCAGGTCAACGGCGCGGAGTGGCTCGTCGTCACCAAGCTTGACGTTCTCGACGAGCTCGAAGAAATTCCCATCGGCGTTGGCTACGAACTCGATGGCAAGGTGACTGATGAAATTCCTGCCGATGTGCACGGGCTTGAGGCGATTAAGCCGCGCTATACCACGCTCAAGGGCTGGCGTCAGTCCACTGAAGGCATCACCGAATTCGAAAAGCTGCCCAAGGCTGCCCAGGAATACCTTCGCTTTCAGGAGCGTGAGAGCGGAGCAAAGATCGGTATGGTCTCCACAGGCCCCGATCGTGGCCAGACCATGGTGCTGCCCGAGTTCGCCGCGGCGCTCAGCGCCATCACTTCTTAGCTCGGCTTTCGTCTGTCCAGTCCTGGATCCGGTTTCTCACGTCCAATTGAAGAATGGCCGTTGCACCGAACCAGACAGGGCTCACCAAACCGGAACTCGATTGGCGGCCGACAGGCCTTTATGAGAAATCCATTTGACCAGCGCACCGTTTCCGGAATACCGTGGACGCGTATGCCGGGAACTGTAAGCGTCTCCCAAAACCTAGCCAAGCACCTCACCAAGCCCGCCGCCCTAACCCCCGCTTGCCCAAGGCCGCATGCAGCATGGGCTATCTGCGCGGCGCTGGCACTGGCCGTATGCGTTTTTCCCTCCTCTGTGGCGGCAATGGGGCAGAAGCACGAGAGCCGTCACGAAATCGATCAGCTTGAGGATGAATGGCGCGATGCTGTGCTCTCTTCAAACACCAAAGTAATGGACTCGCTTCTCGCCGTCGATTACATGGGCATCACGGCGTCGGGAACGCTGCAATCCCGCGATGAGACGCTGCAAAGCCTGAGCTCCGGCAAGACGCATTACACGCTTCTCGATATTTCCGACCAGAAGGTGCGCTTCTACGCAACCACGGCTGTGGTCACGTCTCTCGCAAATATTCAGGCCACCACCCCCGAAGGAAGGGTGATCGGCAGCTATCGCTATACCCACGTCTATGTGCGCGACGCGCAGGGAGACTGGAAAATTGCCAGTTTTGAGGCCAGCCGTGTCAGGGAGCCGGGACCGCATAAGAGGAGTGAGCTTCACTGAGGCCGGCTCTTAGAATTATCTCAATTAGAATCAGCTATATAAAGAATCCTAATTCACCCCGTTCTCAATCGCTGATCCGCACCATCTCTGAGCCGCCCCTCAGGCCTTGAAAACCTCGCTCTAGCGGGGTACACTAAAGACAATATAGGACTAAACAAGTCCTATATTGCGGGACAGCGGAGGACGCGTCCCCGCTTGGCCCAGGTAGCCCTCAAAAGCCTGATTCTGGACCCCAACCCCGCACCGAGTCTTTTGCCCAGTCCGTTGGAGGACGAATGAGTTCAAGTGTCGATACAATTCGCGGTCTTGCTGAGCAAGACTACAAGTGGGGCTTCGTCACCGACGTCGCCGAGGACCGCGTCCCCAAGGGGCTGAACGAAGACATCGTTCGCCTGATCTCTGCGCGCAAGGGCGAGCCTGAGTTCATGTTGGAGTGGCGGCTGAACGCGCTGCGCCATTGGTTCACGATGAAGCGCGAAGAGGGCGAGCCCAAGTGGGCAAACCTGACCATCTCTCCGATCGACTACCAGAACATCTCCTACTACTCGGCGCCCGTGAAGAAGCCGCAGCTCGACAACCTCGATCAAGTGGATCCGGAGATTCTGCGCACGTATGAAAAGCTCGGCATTCCGCTTCTCGAGCAGCAGCGCCTTGCCGGCGTGGCCGTCGACGCGGTCTTTGACTCGGTCTCAGTAGCCACCACCTTCAAGGGCAAGCTGGCCGAGATGGGCGTGATCTTCTGCTCTTTCTCTGAGGCAGTCCAAAAGCATCCCGAGCTGATCAAGAAGTATCTCGGCTCGGTTGTTCCGCAGACCGACAATTTCTATGCGGCGCTCAACGCAGCCGTGTTCACTGACGGTTCGTTCGTCTATGTGCCCAAGGGTGTTCGCTGCCCCATGGAACTGTCCACCTACTTCCGCATCAACGCCGCGGAGACGGGCCAGTTTGAACGCACGCTGATCATCGCCGACGAAGGCGCTCAGGTGAGCTACCTCGAGGGCTGCACGGCTCCTATCCGCGACGAAAATCAACTGCACGCAGCGGTGGTGGAGTTGATCGCTCTCGATAACGCGCAGATCAAATACTCGACGGTGCAGAACTGGTATCCCGGCGACAAGGAAGGTCGCGGCGGCATCTACAACTTCGTGACCAAGCGCGGCAAGTGCCTCGGCGTGAACTCCAAAATCTCGTGGACGCAGGTCGAAACCGGCTCGGCGATCACGTGGAAGTATCCCAGCTGCATTTTGCAAGGCGACAACTCCGTGGGCGAGTTCTACTCAGTCGCGCTCACCAACAATCGCCAGCAGGCTGACACGGGCACCAAGATGATTCACATCGGCAAGAACACGCGTTCCACGATTGTGTCCAAGGGCATCTCCGCCGGCTACGGCCAGAACACTTATCGCGGCCAGGTCAAAATTCTCAAGAGCGCAACCGGCGCGCGCAACTACACGCAGTGCGACTCGCTGCTCATCGGCGACCGCTGCGGCGCGCACACGTTCCCCTACATCGAGGTGAGAAACGCGACGGCGCGCATGGAGCACGAAGCGTCAACCTCAAAAATTGGCGAGAACCAGCTCTTCTATCTGCGCCAGCGCGGGCTGACGGCGGAAGATGCCGTCTCGATGATCGTGAACGGATTCTGCAAGACCGTATTCAAAGAGCTGCCCATGGAGTTTGCCGTAGAAGCACAGAAGCTTCTCGGCGTGAGCCTCGAAGGCAGCGTCGGATAAATCAGGAAGTCAGAACCAACGGAGAAAAGAAGAATGGCATTGCTAGAAATTCAAGATCTGCACGCCAGCGTGGATGGCCACGAGATTCTGAAAGGCGTGAATCTGACCATAAATGCGGGAGAAGTGCACTCCATAATGGGCCCCAACGGCTCGGGCAAGAGCACGCTGGCAGCAGTGTTGGCGCGTCGTGAGACCTACGACGTCACGGGCGGCCGAATCCTGCTTGACGGCAAGGACCTGGTGGAGATGAAACCCGAAGAAGCAGCGCGCGAGGGCGTGTTTCTGGCCTTCCAGTATCCGGTCGAAATTCCCGGCATCGGCAACGCGTATTTTCTGCGCTCGGCCTTGAACGCGATCCGCAAGCACCGCGGCCAGGACGAGCTGGATGCCATGGATTTTCTGCCCCTCTACAAGGAGCGTATGAAGCTTCTCGAAATGGACGACAAGCTGATGAACCGCTCGGTGAACGAAGGATTTTCGGGCGGCGAAAAAAAGCGCAACGAGATTTTGCAGTTGGCCGTGCTCGAGCCAAAGCTGGCAATTCTTGACGAGACTGATTCCGGCCTCGACATTGATGCTCTGCGGATCGTCGCCCGGGGCGTGAACGCGATGCGCGGTCCTGATCGCGCCTTCCTCGTGATTACGCACTATCAAAGGCTGCTCGACTACATTACTCCGGACTTTGTGCACGTTCTGGTGGATGGGAAGATCGTGCGCTCCGGCGGGCCGGAGCTGGCCCTGGAGCTGGAAGACACGGGATACGGCTCAGCCGAGGCGAGTGTTCCTGCGGCGTTGCGCGCATGAGCACTGCAGCGAAAGACACGGGAAACGAGAACGCAATGGCGACAGTGACTGGAAAGCTGAACACATATCTTGAAGCGTATGGCGAACTCGCCGCCGAAAGGCAGGAGCGCGACCCACTGTGGCTGCGCCAACTGCGCGAAGACGCGTGGCAGCGCTTCCATTCCAAAGGATTTCCCACCCCACACGACGAGGATTGGCGCTTCACAAATCTAGCGGCTCTGGCAAAGACGCCGTTTCAGCGCGCAGCAAAAGGCGGCGCTGCTGTAACAGCCGCCCAGATCGCCAGCTTTCGCGTGCCGGGCGCAGGCTGCCGGCTCGTCTTTGTCAACGGACACTTTGCGCCGGAGCTCTCTGAAGTCTGCGACCTGCCCAACACTCTCGAAATTTGCTCGCTTGAGCGGGCCATTGCCAAGGCCATGGAAGGCAGTGCACCGGAAGGTTGTGCTCCCGACGGCATTGAGCAGCACCTCGGCCGCTACGCCGACGTGCGCCGCGACGTTTTTTCCGCGCTGAACACCGCGCTCTGGGAAGATGGCGCGTACCTGCGCGTCCACCGCGGAGCCGAGATCGACCAGCCAATCCATCTCTTGTATGTCTCCGCCGGTGCCGGTGCCGAAGTCATGACGCATCCGCGCACGCTCATCGTTGCTGAGCCAACTAGCCACGTTGCGGTCATTGAGGACTACGTCTCCATCGGTGGCGAGGCTGCCTTTTCCAACTCGGTTACGGAACTCGTCGCCGGGCAGGATGCCGTCGTCTCGCATTTCCTTGTGGAGCGCGAAAATCTCGCGGCTTTCAACATTTCCACACTGCGCCTGGAGTTGGCGCGCGGCAGCAACGTCTCATCGCACTCCATTCTTTTGGGCGGCGGGCTGGTGCGCAACAACGTACATCCCGTTCTCGCCGGCCAGGGTGCCGAGTGCCTCATCAACGGCCTTTTCGTGGGCGCTGGAAGCCAGCATCTCGACAACTACATGCTGGTGGAGCACGCGCAACCGCAGTGCTCGAGCCGCCAGTTTTACAACGGCATTCTTGATGACCGCGCGCGCGGCGTCTTTCACGGACGCATCGTGGTTCACAAGGACGCGCAGAAGACTGACGCCAAGCAGACTAATCGCAACCTGCTGCTCAGTGACAATGCGCGCCTCGACACCAAGCCGCAGCTAGAAATCTACGCAGACGATGTAAAGTGCACGCACGGCGCAACCATCGGCCAGATCGAAGAGGAGCAGCTCTTCTACCTGCGCTCCCGCGGAATCGAAGAGACCTCGGCGCGCAACTTGCTGCTCTATGCGTTTGCTGCGGAGTGCCTCGATCGCATGGCCGACTCGCCGGCACGAGAGTTCATTGCTTCGCTCATTGGCGAACGGCTGACTGAGCTAGCGCGAAATCATCAGGCATCCGCCCTGCTCGCATCAGAAGAGCCCGCACCAGAACAGCTCGCGCAGCCGGAAGAAGATACGCAGAACTGGGAGGGATTGGGATGACACCAATCGCCCAGCCCGTCGTTCATGAACCAATGGCGCACGCTGCTTCGTCGCAATCTGCCTCGGGACTCGATATCGCGAAAATCCGCGCTGACTTCCCTATCCTCGCCGAGCGCATCAACGGCAAGCCTCTGGTCTATCTTGACAACGGCGCCACTTCGCAAAAGCCGCAGGTCGTTCTCGACGCCATCGCGAACTACTACGATCACCTGAACGCCAACATTCATCGGGGCGTGCACACGCTCAGCGTGCGCGCAACCGAGGCGCACGACGCTGCGCGGCAAACGGTCAAGCAGTTCGTTAACGCAGCCGACATGCGCGAAATTATCTTCGTCCGCGGCGCAACCGAGGCCATCAACCTCGTCGCGCAGACTTACGGCCGCGTCAATGTCGGCGCCGGAGACGAAGTGCTCATCACCGCCATGGAGCACCACTCCAACATCGTACCGTGGCAGATTCTTTGCGAAGAAAAAGGCACGCACCTGAAAGTTGCGCCCATCGACGATCGCGGCGAGTTGCTGCTGGACGAATTTGCGAGCCTCATCAGCCCGCGCACCAAGATCGTCGCCGTCACCCACGTCTCAAACGCGCTGGGAACGGTGACTCCTCTGCGCGAGATCATCGAACTCGCGCATCGGCGTGGCGTCCCCGTCCTCGTTGACGGAGCACAGGCAGTTCCGCATTTCGCAGTTGACGTGCAGGCGCTCGATTGCGATTTCTATGCATTCAGCGGCCACAAGGTCTACGGGCCCACCGGCATCGGCGTGCTCTACGGCAAGCGCGCTCTGCTCGACGCCATGCCTCCCTATCAGGGCGGCGGCGACATGATCAAGTCCGTCACCTTTGCCAAGACCACTTATAACGATCTGCCCTTCAAGTTCGAGGCAGGCACACCCGACATCGCGGGGGCCATTGCGCTTGGCGCGGCGCTCAACTACATCCGCAATCTGGGCATGGACAAAATTGCCGCGCACGAAAGCCAGTTGCTGGCCTACGCCACTGAAACCGTCGGCGCAATTCCCGGCATTCGCCTCATCGGAACAGCTCGCGAACGCGCCGGCGTGCTCTCTTTCTTGCTCGACAATGTTCATCCGCACGATCTCGGAACCATTCTCGATCGCGAAGGCATCGCCATCCGCACCGGCCACCACTGCGCGCAGCCGGTCATGGAGCGATTCGGCATTCCCGCCACGGCGCGGGCGTCCTTCGCCGTCTACAACACAAAAGAAGAAGTCAACGCGCTGGTTGCAGGAATCCTCATCGCGCGTGAGGTGTTTGCGTGAGCGTGGAAAACGGCGATCTCGGCGATCTCTATCAGGAAGTAATCCTGGAGCACAGCAAGGCTCCGCGAAATTTTCGCAAGCCCGCTGAGGCCAATCATCATGCCGAGGGTTATAACCCACTCTGCGGCGACCGTTGCACCGTCTACATTGACATGGAAGGCGATGCCATTCGCGACATTGCGTTCCAGGGCGCGGGCTGCGCCATCTCTCGCGCTTCCGCTTCCATGATGACGCAGGTTCTCAAGGGAAAATCCAGGGCCGAGGCCGAAAAGCTCTTCTCGGAGTTCCACGGTCTCGTCACCGGCAAAGAGGCAGTGCCCGACACGCCGGATCTCGGCAAGTTGAAGGTCTTCTCCGGCGTCTCCAAATTTCCCGCGCGCGTAAAATGCGCCACGCTGGCCTGGCACACACTGCAATCGGCCCTCGACAACAAGGACACGCCCGTTTCTACCGAGTAAGTAGCGCCGGTCTCCAGACCGGCTGTCCTGGCGGTGTCCGCACCGCCAGTGAGCGCAGACCGAATGGGAATTTAGGCGCTAGGATTGCCGAACAATGACAAGCGATCGAGAAAAAGACCAAATCGCCCCCATCGCCGGTCCTTTCCGCGAGGAAATGATCTTGAAGCAGTTGAAGACCGTGCGTGACCCCGAGATTCCCGTCGATATCGTCAACCTCGGTCTCGTCTATTCCGCCACGGCCGCTCAACTTGAAGGCGGCGGCCATCGCATTGACGTGCGCATGTCGCTCACCGCGCCCGGCTGCAGCATGTCCGATGTCATCAAGGCTGAAGTGGAGCGCAAGCTCGCTGCTCTGCCTGAAGTCCGCGAAGTCCACGTGGAAATTGTCTTCGATCCACCTTGGAATGCCGGCATGATGTCCGAGGGCGCAAAGCTCCAGCTCGGCTTCGATTCCGATTACGGCGCCTCGCCCGCAAGTTCCGGGCCGCCCGGTTTTAATTCGCCGTCCTCCGGCCCCTTCAAGGTCATTCGCTAACTCTCAGCTGTCCTCTTCCGGCGAGAGGTCTTCGCCGCGGATATCTAAATTGTCCTGCTCGCCGCCCAGCTTCTCCAGCTGCCTGCGCCAGTCGAGAAAATCGACGAATCTCTGCGAATCGCGCCAGCCCGGCTCAACAATAACGCGTAGCTCGAGGTAGACCTGCGTGCCCAGCAGCGACTCGATCTTTCGCCGTGCTTCCGTGCCGATGGCCTTCAGCTTTGACCCACCCTTGCCGATCAGAATCGCCTTCTGCCCATCACGCTCACAGTAAATGGCTGCTGCAATTCCCGTCAGCGGCCTCTTCCCGGGCCTGGGCTTTCCCTCAGGCTCTTCAAATTGCTCAATGACCACCGCAGCCGCATACGGCACTTCTTCGCCGGTCTCGATCAATATGCTTTCTCGAATCAGTTCGGCCACCATAAATCGAATCGGCTGGTCAGTGTACTGGTCCTTGGGGTAGTAACGCTCGCCCGTCGGCAGCACATCGATGATCTTACGCACCAGCACGTCGAGGCCATCGCGTTTGCGCGCGCTCACAGGAATCACCTGCGCAAAGTTGTACTGGTGTGTGAGCGACTCGATCAGCGGCAAGAGTTGGTCTTTGCGGACAAGATCAATCTTCGTCAAAACAAGAAAAACTGGGCAGTCGAGCTTGCGCACCAGCGAGAAGAGAAATTCGTCCTCGCTCGCCCAATTGGATTTGCGTTTCTCATTTTTGTTGGATGGTCCGGGTTTCTCCGCCGTGGCGGTCGAGGCCTGGGATGGATCTGGATCAACCCGTATTCTCCGCGTCGCGTCCACGAGCACCAGCACAAGGTCGCGCGACTCCAGCGCTTCATGAACCTCCTGCAGCATGCGGCGGTCTAGTTGTGAGCTGGGCTTGTGTACACCGGGCGTATCGACAAAGACGATCTGCGCCGCTGGGTGAACGCGCATCTGTGCCGGCACTTCCACGACGCCAATGATCCGGTTGCGCGTGGTCTGCGGCTTGGCCGTGACAATGGCCACCTTCTCGCCCGTCAGCGCATTGAGCAGGGTGCTCTTGCCCACGTTGGGCCGGCCGAGAATGGCAACGAATCCTGATTTCACGCCCGCGCTGCTCCTGACTGAACGCTCCTGACTCAGTGTAGGTCATCTCGCGCGAAGCCGAGCTCAACTCGGTTCACTTCAGTGTTTTACTCTGCCGTGCATCCCCGCTTCAAAGCTGCGGCGGTCCAGCCGCGGTAGCGCTCGCGCCACTTTATCGGGGAATAGCTCGTAGTGTCGCGCCGCGATCAGCAATTCGGGCACATACCAGACTTCCTTCTCTGCGGTCATCCAGTGCTGGCTATCCAATCGAGCCAGATTGACTGGCATCGAGTAGGAGCGCAATGTCCGCTCGCCGCGCAGATTGTAATAGTGCTCAAAATAGCTGAGCGCCAGCTCCCGCAGCGTGCGGTAGATGGGCGCGCGAAACCGCAGTCCCGCGAAATTCGATTTCGCAATTCCTCCCCACAGGCCGCGTTCGCGGTAGAGAGCGACCACGTGGTCGTCGTCGCGAACCGCCTCCAGATCCATCACCAGCGGCGGATGCCCATTCACGCGCAATGCGGCAGCAGCTATGAGCGCGCCCTCAAGGCAATGTCCCTTACGCTCGCGAAGCACACGCGCCGGCGAACCCGCCGTGTCGGCATACTGGTACTGAATCGCATCAACAAATTTCTGAATGCGCGCCGGCGTCTTCAGCGCGCGCAAGGTGCGCAAATCCGCCGCCGATAAACCGTAGTTCTCGCGGCCGTTCTTACCGCCTCTGTCTTTTTGCACTCCCGCACCCTTCAAGGCCAAATCTGAAGCTCCACTCGCAAGTCCCGTGATTATACAAAAGGAGTTTTCTGAGACGAATCGTTTGATCTACGACGACTCAGACGCCACGTCTGTTTCCTTCGGAAACGGCAGGCGTCCCGTCGCCGGAAACAACCTTACTCGCTCAACCCGACGCCCGGTCGACGCGACGATCTCCACGCGCAGATCGAGAGGATCGAGCATTACGATCTCGCCCGCCTTGGGAATCCGTCCCGCAATCTCGCTCACCAATCCGCCGACTGTGGCCGCCGCATAGTTCTCGCCTAATTCAACTGGCTCACCGATCACATCGCCAAGTTGATCGGCTGGAAAGCTGCCCGGAATCAGCCACGATCCCGAAGGCTCCCGCTGCGGCTCTTCAATCTGCGAATCAATCTCGTGCTCATCCCGAATATTCCCAACAATCTGCTCAAGCAAGTTCTCGATCGTCACGAGTCCCGCTACCGCGCCGTACTCATCGATCACGATGCGCATGTGCTGCTTTTCGCGCTGCATCTCGCGCAGCAACTCGTAGCCCCGCTTGGTCTCGGGCACGAATGCGGCAGGATGCAGGATCGTCGCCACGGTCCTGGTGCGCGCTTCGACGTCAGTGATCTGCAAAAGGTCATGAGCAAACGCGAGGCCTTTGATGTTGTCGAGCGAGCTGGAATAAACAGGCACACGTGAGTAGTTGTGCTTCCGCAGCAGTTCGAGGAATCCCTCGATCGTAGTGGAGTCGGCGATGGCGAATATTTCAGGCCGCGGTGTCATCAGCTCGCGCACCAGCATGTCGCCGAACTCGACTGCTGAGCGAACCAGCTCGCGATCGCTCTGTTCCAGAATTCCCTCTTCTTCGCCGGCCTCAATTAGCGCGTCCACATCGGGTGCCGGGGCCTCTTCCTCTGAGCCGGCAGGGGACTCCGCCAACGCGGCGATGGAAAAGAAAAACCGTACGAAGACCGTAACCGGCGTAACAACCCACAACAGCAGGCGAATAAGCCACAGTAAGCGAGCTACCCACAGCCCTCGCGTGCGATTGAAGAGCAGCGATGGAATGAGCTGGTACGCGAACACGACAACCAGCACCACGGCAAGAATGGCCTGCGCGATTTCAAGAGTGTTCGGCGGTCCTGGATGCGTTGGGCGGATGAAAAGCAGCGCCCCAAAGCCAAGCGCGATAGCGCACAGAGCAAGTTGCTGCAGCACCGACGCGCACAGGGCAGCGTGATCGCGGCTCAGGCCGAGGTGCGGCTCGATGCGCACTTCCCATGCGTCGAGATTCTCCTGCACTTCGCGACTCAGAATCTTGCCGAACTCGGAGTACACGCGCTGAATGTAGGAGGCCAGCGTGGCCACCACAATGAGCGCAACAAGGGCGACGATCTCAAGCGGAGTCATGGCTTGCGCCTCCGCGTCTTAGACAAATCTAACGCCGCCCGCTCGATCAGCCCCTGCGGCAGACCAAGCCGCGCGCGCAGTTGCCGCTCGCGTCGTTGCATCTTCCCCGCATCGGTTTCGTGATCGTAGCCGGCCAGGTGAAGCAGCCCGTGGAGAATCAGCACCTTGATTTCCGTGGCCAGCGCGTGTCCCCGCTCAGTAGCCTGTTGGCGCGCCCTCTCCACGCCGATTGCCACATCGCCAGCCACCCGCTCTGCGGTCTTCGTGTTCTTAAGCGGTTCGGCGGGAAATGAAAGTACGTCGGTCGCCTCGTTCTTGTTGCGGAACCGGCGGTTCAAATCGCGGATCGTCGCTTCGGTCGCCAGCAGCACCGTCACCTGCCCTCGCAAACCGGCAGCAGCTTGCGCTTCGCTCAAAAACCGGCCCAGCGTGCGCGTGGAGGGAATGCGGAGATTTCTCGGCGGTCCCAACGCAATGGATTGCTTTGCATTGGCGAATGCCAATGTTGAGTCAGGCTCCAGGTCTGGGTCGAGAAGGATCATCGTGCGCGGGGCCGGCGGTTGATGCAATTACGCGGCTCCGGATTAACTCGATGATACGCGAGGCGGCAAGCTACTGCGGCTTCTGGGCCTGCCCGTCCTTCCGCTCGTCGCTCTCCTGCGCGCCCACTTGCATTGACTCGCCCATGCCGAGTGGAAGCTCCTGCTGTCGTGGCTTTGCGCTCTCATACGCGCGCACCACGCGCTGCACCAGCGGATGCCGCACCACATCACCATCGTCGAAGTGGCAGAAAGCGATACCTTCCACCCCGTTCAGCACGTTGATCGCGTCCAGCAGGCCAGACTTGCGCGGATTCGGCAAATCGATCTGCGTAATGTCGCCCGTGATCACGGCCTTGGAATTGTTACCCATGCGCGTCAGGAACATCTTCATCTGCTCGACGGTGGTGTTCTGCGCCTCATCCATGATGATGAACGCGTCACTCAGCGTGCGGCCGCGCATAAACGCCAGCGGCGCAACTTCGATGATGTTTTTCTCGAGCATCTTGTCCACGCGGTCGGGATCGAGCAGATCATAGAGAGCGTCGTAAAGCGGGCGCAGATAGGGGTCCACCTTTTCCTGCAGCGTGCCGGGCAAAAAGCCGAGCCGCTCGCCTGCCTCTACCGCCGGCCTCACCAGCACAATGCGCGCAATGCGCTTGGCGTTGAACGCGGCCACAGCCATCGCAACAGCCAGATATGTCTTGCCTGTTCCCGCCGGCCCCACGCTGAAAACCATGTCGTTCTGCTCAATCGCCTCCACATAGCGCCGCTGATTCATCGAGCGCGGCTGCACAGTGCGCTTGATCCCCACGGATCGCTGCTTGCCGGCTTCAGCCACCGACCGCAGCCGGGCTGCCGGATCGGCCGTGACCAGGCGCAGCATTCCGTTCAACTCGCCGTTGTGCGGATGGATGCCCTGGCGCCGCAGCGTTTCAAAGTCCTCAAAGATGCCTTGCACTCGAGCCACGCCTTCCTGCGGGCCCTCCACGTGCACGGCGTCAGAGCGCAGATCGATGCGCACGCCTAGCGAGTCTTCCATCAGCCTTAGGTTCTCATCGCGGGTCCCGAACAGGGGCTCAAGATTGGGCGTAATCTCCAGGGCGATCTTCAAAGGTCTCAGCGTCCTCCGGGACGGTTATTGTAATCAAACGTGGTTGTGTAGATGGCCCGGCAGCGGCCCCGCGGGGCTTTTGCCGGAGTGTTTGTAATCACTAGAGCGTTTGGAATCAAATGATCGGCGATTAAGTGATCGGCAGCGGATACAGCATGCGCGACAGCCGGCCTTTTTCGTGGCCAGTTGCGCCTGCGCGCGCCCCGGCAGCGTGCTTCAATGTAAACCGCATATTGAGAGGGAAGCCAGTCGACGCGAGGCAAGCCCAAGTTCAGAGTCCTGTCCAGCTTCCTGGACGCCCCGCACATCGGCGAGTTGGAGTTGTGTACCAAATCCGGTATTGCGAGAGTAGCGCCAGTCGGGCAGTGCGTCAACCGTCGCATCGTTACTTTTGATGCAGCGGTTGTCTCGGGAGATACCTCTAAGGTCCCAGTCGCCCAATCCGATACACTTCTCACAATCTCGGACCGCCCGCAGTTGCCGATCCGGGAAAGCCGCGCCAGAATGCCCGTTCAAAGAAAGCGTTCCCTGAAAACCAGCCGAGAGAAGCCAGCGAATGTCAGCACTCTATATTGTCGTTCTCGTCTCCATCACCGCCGCACTGCTGGCCGTCGCCGTCTATCGCGCCATCGGAGTCAAGACTAAGGCTGACTACCTGGTCGCGGGACGGTCTCTTCCTGCCTTTGTCCTGGTGCTTACGCTTCTCACTTCCTGGATCGGCGCGGGCTCGCTCTTTGCCGGCGCTGAGAACGCCTACAAAAACGGCTTTGCCGCGCTCTGGCAGCCCGCCGGCGGCTGGCTCGGATTGCTTCTCATCTACTTTATTGCGCCGCGCGCGCGCAAATTCGCCCAGTTCACGTTGCCCGATCTGCTTGAAGCGCGGTACAACCAGGCGGCGCGCGTCCTGGGAACCATCGCCATCCTCTTTGCATACGTGGCCATCTCCAGCTACCAGTTCAAAGGCGGCGGCAACGTGCTTCACCTCATCTTTCCCGGCACTGTCACGCCAGAGCAGGGCACTTACATCATCGCCGCATTCGTCGTGCTCACCACGGCCCTCGCCGGCATGTCGTCCGTCGCATATATGGATGTGGCCATCGGCTCGCTCGTCACGGTGATTTGCATTTTCGCCACGCCCATGCTTTTCTTCAAGGTCGGCGGCTGGGCCGGCCTGCACGCCGCGCTGCCGCCGACTCACTTTGAAGCCCTGGGCAACCTCACGCTCGTGCGCGCCCTCGAGTTCCTCGTACCCACAATGCTGCTCATGCTGGGCAATCAAGTCATGTACCAGAAATTCTTCTCGGCAAAATCCGAGCGCGACGCCCGCATCTCCGTCGTCGGCTGGATTCTCGGCACTTTGCTTCTCGAAACCCTGATCGTAGCCATCGCCGTCTTCGGCTCGGCGCTTTATAAAACTGGAGAAGTGGCCGCGCAGCCCTACGAGATCATTCCTTACACCGCGCGCCATGGCCTGCCCGCGCTCATGGGCGCTCTGTTGCTCGGCGCTGTCTTCGCCAAGGTCATTTCCACGGCTTCGAACTACCTGTTCTCGCCGGCCTCGAATCTCGTCGAAGATGTTTTCGTCCGCTACATCGCGCCCGGCGCCTCAAACAAACTTGTCCTAATCGTCTCGCGCCTCGCCGTGGTGCTGCTCGGTTGCTGGGCGCTCTATCAGGCCATCTACGCGCCCAGCATTCTGGCGAAAATGCTCTACGCCTACACCATTTACTCTGCCGCCGTCACGCCGGTCGTCCTGGCCGCGTTCTATTCAAAGCGCGCCACAGCCTGGGGCGCAGTCGCCGCCATCGCGTCAGGAACCGTCGTCACGCTCGCGTGGGATGCGCCCGGCGTGAGGAATCTCTTCCCGGCCATCCTTGCCCAGCGCGACGCCATCTTCCCCGCGCTCTTTGCCGCCGTCGCCTCGCTGGTCGTGGTCAGCTGGTTCACGCCCAAGCCCTCTGCCGAGCAGTTGGCGAAGTTCGCAGAGTAGTGAAGTAGGGTAGCTCTTGGATTGTTCGTGAGATGGCAAGAACACTCGGTTGAGGTACCCGGAAGCGAGCGGCTAGTAGACTGAACGTAATGGTGCCGCAGTTACGCGCCAATTGCTATGAACCATCGCACACAAGAACCTTGGCCTGATCGATTTGAAGAACGATTCCATATTTTCGCGCTCGGCGAATCGTTTGATGTAGATGCATTTCTCGCACAGTCACCTCTTCGTCCCGACTTTGTTTGGAGGCGAATGGGCAATGGCCCAACAAACGGGGTAGAGTTCCTGCTAGGAGATGCTCAGCTAACTCGGCTTGTCGACCAAGAGAAGACCGCCGTCCTTTATCTGAAGGAGCATCTCGAAGATATAAAAACCCTTGCGCAGTTCCCGGGCGTTGAGGCGTTGAATCTCGGTTTGGTGTATTACTTGGAACCAAATGTAACGGGTTGCTGCTTGGGCCCACCCAGCGCCCTGATGCATTCCGCGCTCTAGGCCGGCGTTTCGCCGAGATACTACGTCACGGTTCTCGCACGTGAAATGGAATCCATGACGGAAGACGGCTGAAGAAAATACTTTCTCAGGCCGCCCGCGATCGCCTTACACTGTCCGTGTTCAATCCTTATTCGTATGCCCATCGCGCAACTCACCCTCGAACTTCGCATTGAGCACGCCCAGTCGCTCAAGGACAGGCGGCAGGTCGTCCGGTCGCTCAAAGACCAACTGCGGCAAGGTTTCAACGTCTCGGTCGCAGAGCTGGACGAAGCTGTCGTGTGGCAATCGGCGACGCTTGCCGTCGCCGCCATCTCCCGCTCGCGAGATTATCTGCAGGGCCTGATGGAAGAAGTGGACCGCGCCGCCCGCCGTATGACCAGCGATCTCGGCGCCGATCTCGCCGATTCCTTCTGGGAGTACATCGAAAGCTGAGAGCACGATCGAAAGCTGAGAGCAGGCCGATGCGCCGCAAACGCCGCGGTCCCACCATGCTACGCTGGCCTTTGGAGAACCCGTTTGCAGTCCGAACGTTTCGTCATTGCCGTCTTCGAGTTTGTTTTGCTGCTTTTCTCGCTCAGCTTTCATGAGTGCGCCCACGCCTGGATGGCTTCGCGGCTCGGCGATCAGACGGCTCGGCTGCAAGGGCGCATCACGCTCAATCCGTTGGCCCACATTGACCCGGTCGGGACACTGCTTTTTCCCGCCATGGTGATCTTCGGGCCGCTCCTCGGCTTCAGCATTCCCTTCATGCTGGTGGGCTGGGCCAAGCCCACCCCGGTCATCACTCGCAACTTCAAGAAAATCGTCCGCGACGACAATCTCACCACTCTGGCCGGCCCCGTCTCGAATCTGATTTTGGTGCTCCTCGCTCTGGCTGGGCTCACCATTATGGCAATGACAATGCCGGGCGGCGGAGCGATGGTCAGGCTCTCATTCGCTGTCGCATTGGGCATAGCCGAGGCCACCGGCGCTCAGCCAATCGCGCTGCTTTTCTCGCTTGCGATCCTCATCAACCTCTCGCTGTTCTTCTTCAACTTGTTGCCCATTCCGCCGCTCGATGGCAGTCGAGTGGTGCGCAATCTGCTCCCGTATAACGCTGCCCTGCAATACGACCGCATCGGCGGCTGGGTCAGTTACGTGCTGATGATCTTTGTTGGCGGCTACGTCCTCCGCCTGCTCCTGACGCCCGCTCTGGTCCTCGTTTTTTCCTTTCTCTTGCACCTCTGATTTCGGCCGGCGACTGCTCGGCGTCCCGCTACAATAGATTGAGACTTTTTAGCGCCTTTTTAAGAGAAGGCGGCCGGCATTTTTTGCCGTCGAGGAATCCACACGTCCCATGCCCGATCCCGCCACTCCGTCAGCCCGCCCGCGCGTCCTCAGTGGCATGCGCCCCACGGGAAAGCTTCACCTGGGCAACTACATGGGCGCTCTGGCCAACTGGGTCAAGCTGCAAAACAAATTCGACTGCTACTTCTTCATCGCCGACCTGCACGCGCTCACCACCGACTACGCCGACACCTCCAAAATTGCGCCGAACACGTTGGAGGTCGCGCTGGACTTCCTCGCTGCCGGACTCGATCCGGCCCAGTGCACCATCTTCGTACAGAGTCACGTCAAGCAGCACTACGAACTCCCTCTGCTGCTCGGTATGATCGCGCCTCTCGGATGGCTGGAGCGCGTGCCCAGCTACAAAGAGATGCAGGAGAATCTCGCCAACAAGGAACTGACCACATACGGCTTCCTCGGATATCCGGTCCTGATGGCGTCCGACATTCTGCTCTATCAGCCCGACTTTGTACCCGTCGGTCAGGACCAGCAGGCACACGTCGAGCTCACGCGCGAGCTCGCGCGCCGCTTCAATGGGTTTTACAAGCCCGCCGCGGCGGGCAAGCTTGGCGATTGCGAAGTTCTCCCCGAGCCCAAAGTCCTGCTCACGCCGTCTCCCAAGCTGCCCGGCACCGACGGCCGCAAAATGTCCAAGAGCTACGACAACACCATTCAATTAACCGACTCCGAGCCCGTCGTTCGCCAGAAACTCAAGACCATGGTCACCGATCCGGCGCGCGTCCGCCGCAGCGATCCGGGCGATCCCGATAAGTGCCCCGTCGGCGACCTGCACAAAGTTTTTTCCTCGCCCGAAACCTTGGCTAAAGTCTACGAGGGCTGTCGCTCCGCCGGAATCGGCTGCATTGAATGCAAAGGCTGGGCCGCGGATTCGCTGGTGAAAATACTCGAGCCCATCCAGCAGCGGCGCGCCGGCTTCACCGATGCGCAGGTTCAAGAAATTCTCGAAGACGGCTCGACCCGGGCTCGCGTTCGTGCCGAGCAGACCATGCTTGAAGTGCGCGAAGCTATGCGGATGACGTCGTCGTGAGCAGTGCCTTACCCTGAAGATCAATCGCAGCGACACGAAACATGGGAACAAGAGATGATCCGGAAGAAGAATTTAATTGACTAAGACGTCCCCACATTCCGACGACAGCGCAACCAGGCCAGCGCAAGAAGCAGTCGCCGCGTCCACGCCAGATAACGCCCCGCTCGCCAAAGATTCTCCGGCGTCCGACCCAAGCACCACATTGCCTTTCGACCCGCCGCTAGACGCCGTCCCAACCACCGCCGAAAAAGTTGCTGCGGCGCTCAAGGCGCGTGGGCAAGACGCCGAGCAGTCGCCCTTCTCGGTCTTTGTCGGTCAGGTCTACGATGGCCCGCTCGACCTGCTGCTTGATCTTATTCGCAAGCAGGACATTGACATCTACGACATTCCCATCGCCAAAATCACGGCGCAGTTCCTGGCTTACGTCGACCATCTCCGCGCCAGCGATATGGATGTGGCCGGCGACTTCATCTACACCGCCGCGCTGCTCATTCACATCAAGAGCAAGATGCTGCTGCCGCGCGCGCCCATCGGCCCGGAAGAGTCTGCTGAGGATCCGCGTCGCGAGCTCGTCGATCGCCTTCTGGAGCACGAGCGCTTCCGCAACGCCGCGCAAATGCTGTACGACAAGCAGATGCTCGAAGCGGCCACGTGGACCAATCCCGGCGTGCGCGAATTCCGCGAGGATGCTGGCGCGGAGCCGGAGATTGCCGCCGACACTACCGACCTCGTCCGCATCTTCCGCGACATTATCGAGCGCGCGCGCAATCGCCCCATCCTCAACGTGGAAGAGGATTCAGTCACCGTCGGCCAGATGATTCAGTTTCTAACGCGCCGCCTCACCATGGAAGACAAGCCCGTGGCGCTGCGCCGCCTGCTCAGTCACACTCATTCCGAGCGCGCTCTCATCGCCATGTTCCTTGCGCTGCTTGAGCTGGTGCGCCTCCAGGCCATCCTGCTCCACCAGGACCGGCACTTCAGCGAAATCTTCATCAAGAAGAACACCGGCTTCGATGCCGCAATGAATCAAGGCCTGGCCGACGCCCGCGATGATTGGCGCTGAACCTGTCTGCCGCCTTGTAAACTGAGCGTGATGAGTTTCATTCTCCAAAGACTGTTTCGCGCTGCTCTCCCAACGGCACTCGCCGCACTGCTTTCGATCGCCGCCTGCGTGCCACTCCACGCGCAGGACGCTGCAGCCACATCGGCCGACACCCAGCTCTTGCAGGTTCCTTTGCCCGAGCCCTCGGCATATGCACTGCCGCTGCCTGAGGATCGCGGAGCCGCTGATCTCGAGCAGACCATCAAACGTCTCGGCACCACTGCCAGCGTGCTCTTCATCGTTGCGCATCCTGACGACGAAGATGGCGCGCTCATGACATACCTCTCGCGAGGGCTGGGTGTGCGCGTCACGCTGCTCACGCTCACGCGCGGTGAAGGCGGACAGAACGCGCTAGGCGCCGAAAGCTACGATGCGCTTGGCCTCATCCGCACCAACGAGCTGTTGAAGGCCGATGATTACTACGGCGTTTCGCAACTCTGGGGCACCGAGGCCGATTTCGGATTCTCGAAGACGCAGGAAGAGGCCTTCTCAAAATGGGGCCACGATCGCGTACTTTATGACGCAGTGCTTGCGGTTCGCATGGTGCGGCCGCAAGTCATCCTCTCCACCTTCGTCGGCGGCGTGAGCGACGGGCACGGTCATCACCAAGTCTCCGGCGAAATCGCGCAGGAGGCGTTCAAGGCCGCTGGCGATCCAAACGTCTTTCCCGAGCAACTAAGAAATGGACTAGAGCCCTGGCAGCCGCTGGCCGTCTATTCGCGCACGCCGTTCGCGCCCATCACCAACGGCCAGATGCTCGACTACGCCACCGGCAAGTGGGCGCCTGCGCGTTTCCACAACTACGTAACCGGCGAGTGGATCGAGGGGTCGCTACCCGCCGACGTCACGCTTCCCGTCGGCACATGGGACCCCGCACTCGGCCGCACTTACGTGCAAATTGCGCGCGAAGGCTGGGGCGAGCAGAAGTCGCAGTACGGCGGCGCCGATCCTGCGCTCAGTGGCCCGGATTCATCGAGCTACCACCTGTGGGCCGCTGCGCCATCGGTGGCCGCGTCCGGCGCGGAGAAAAATGACATAAGTTTGTTCTGGAATGCGAAAGTTCATATTCCTGCCGGCATCACGGGTTTAGCGCGCTTGGCTGGCAGCACACCACCTGCTTGGCTCAACGATGGCCTGCACAAAATCGACACCGGCCTCTCCGCGTTTACGAGCGATTGCAAGAATCAGAGTGGCGTCGCTGCTGCACACAATCTCGTGCCCGTTTACCGCGACGCGCTCGATCTATACGCGCGCGTGAAGGCAAGCGATCTCGACGCGCAGGCGAAGGCTGGCCTCGAGCTTGAATTGGGCAAAAAGATAGATCAGTTCCAAACCGCATTCAAAGACCTGCTCGGCCTCGACCTCGTCGCGTTCACAACTTCCGGTGGTGGCCAGGGGCAGGGCGGTCGCGGCGCATCTGCTGACGAGTCCGCGCGCAGCGTTTGGCCCGGCGAGGAATTCGGTGTCCGCGTGCATCTGGCAGAGGGAATCGCTGGCGCACGGCTGAGTAGAGTTTGGCTGGAGAGCGCCAACGCCGCACCTTGGAAGTTCGAGGATTCAGGCAGCGCCATAGACACGGGCGCCGACACGTGGACAGCCGTTGACCGTACCTTCCGCGTGCATGTCCCCGCCGACGCCCCGCCGACGGAGCCATTCTTCACGCGGCCCACCACCGAGCAGCCCGTTTACGACATCTCCAATGAAGACTGGCGTGAACGCTCTTTCGCGCCCTATCCACTGGTCGCCGCAGCGGAGTTCATCTTCGACGGAGTCCCCATCCGCCTCGGCCAGACAGTTCAAACGCTGGCTCGCGTCACAGGCGTCGGCGGCGTTTATCAGCCGCTGGTGGTCACGCCTGCTATCGGCGTGCTCGTTGAGCCGGAGGCACGCATTCTTCCGCTTGATGGCTCACCGTTGCCGGTCAACGTCACAGTTCACGCTGAGCGCGCCGCCGATGGCGTCGTCGATCTGAAATTGCCCGAGGGTTGGCGCGCCGATCCCGCGCAGCGCGAGTTTCATTTAAAGACTGCGGGCGATACCGAGCCGCTCGTCTTCTCGGTCTCTCCAGCCGGCGACGTCGCTGCGCGCGCCTACGCCATCAAAGCGACCGCGCACGTCGGCGATCAAAGCTACTCGATTGGTTGGCAAAGCATCGGCTACGCTGGCCTGCTTCCTTATAACCAATACAAACCCGCGGAGCTCCACACGCGCAAAATCGACGTGAAGCTTCAGCCGGGCCTGCGAGTTGGCTACGTAATGGGAACCGGCGATCATGTTCCCGAGGCCATTGAGGCGCTCGGCATCGCGCCGCATCTCCTCACTGACGACGAGCTTGCCACTGCCGATCTGTCTCAATGGAACGTGCTGGTCGTTGGCATTCGCGCCTACTCCGCGCGCCCGGCACTCGCCGCTGCGGAACCCCGCCTCGAGCAATTTGTAGAGCGCGGCGGCACGCTCATCGTGCAGTACCAGGGAAACACGTTTCCCGCTCCGCTCCCGCTTTCAATGGGCCGCTTTCCCGAGCGCGTCGTTGACGAGCAGGATCCGGTCAAGCTCCTCGATCCCTCGAACTCGCTCCTCTCCTGGCCGAACAAGATTACTTCCGCCGATTTCGACGGATGGTTTGAGGAGCGCGGTCACGGATTCCTTGAGCATTGGGACCCCGGATACACAGCGCTCACCGAGACCGCCGATCCGGGCCAGGATCCACAACGCGGTGGGTTGCTCGTCGTTCATCGGGGAAAAGGAACCTATATATATGTTGCGTTCGCGCTCTATCGGCAGTTCCCCGAGCTGGTGCCGGGAGCTTATCGGCTACTGGCAAATCTGCTCAGCGCCGGCAGCGATTCAGGCTCCGCCAAGAATTAGCAGCGCGGCGTCGTCTTCATAGCCCGCTCCGGCCCGTTAGCTGCAATCGCGCCGGCCTCGATGACGCCCCTCGCGTTCCTGGCACACTGCCGCAATCCATCAGCCGCAATCTCCACAAAATCGCGCACAAAAGGCGAAGCGCTTGTGAATAGAAATTTAATTTCCTGTCATCCTCTCTCCCTCGAAACGTAAGCCTCCTCGCCACTGTGAATTCTGTGTGAATTCGTCAAATCTTAATCTTGCTCTGCGAGTCTTGGATCGAGAGCAACACAACAGGAGGGGTTTTTGCCGGCGCAATACTTCCTCTTTGCATTCTCCCCTAATTGTCTGCGCCGATGGGAATACCGCAGATTTTCCTATTCGCAGATCTTCCTTTTATCGACGCGTCCGGAATGCAGAAGTGGTCTGTGTCCCTTGTGCACAGGGGCACTGCCACGAATCGAACTTCAATCCAGAGGAAAAGAGAGGCCCAAATGAAATTGAAAGTGAAAGCGGCTGCCGTTGCATTTCTTGCAGCCGGTCTTGTTGTTTCCTACGCGCAAACCACCGGCTCAACGCCGCCGGCGAAAAAGCATGTGGCCAAGAAACCTGCCGTGCCGGCCGGCCCCACAGTGCAACAGCAGATCGATGACATGAAGCAGCAGTTTCAGGGCGAGATCGACGGCCTCAAAGCGGATCTTGCCACGAAGGACGAGCAACTGAAGCAGGCGCAGCAGCAGGCCGCCGACGCGCAGGCTGCCGCAGCCAAGGCTGAAGCTGATGCCACTGCGCAGCAGCAGGCGGTCACGGACAATTCAGCGGCAGTAAGTACCCTGCAGAGTTCGGTCAGCGATTTGAAGCTCAACGCAGTTTCGCTCGCGACTACTGTCTCCGATGAGACCACAAATATCAAGAAGGCCATCAACAATCCGACCACGCTGCACTACAAAGGCATCACCATCACGCCCGGCGGCTATGCGGCGGCTGAAAGTGTATGGCGCGCGCATGCTACCGGCGGCGATATTCCTACCGCGTTCACCTCGCTTCCCTACGAGCATGCAGACAACTACACGCTCAGCGAATTCTTTGGCAGCGCCCGCCAGTCTCGCATGGCCCTGATGGCCGAAGGAAAAGTGCCGTGGGGAACAGTTAGAGGCTACTTCGAGGGTGATTGGTTGGGCACCGGCATCACGTCAAACAACAACCAATCCAACAGCTACGTCTTCCGCCAGCGCGTGGTTTGGGCGCAGGCTGAAACCAACGACCATTGGGCATTCACCGGCGGTCAGCTTTGGTCGCTGGCAACTGAAGACAAGAAAGCCATCTCCAATCTCTCCGGCGACATCATGACGCCGCAGACCATTGACCCGAATTATAACGTGGGCTTCGTCTGGACGCGCCAGTATGGTTTCCGCGTCACCAAGACGTGGAAAAATGCAGCAATCGGCGCAGCGATTGAAAATCCTCAGCTCATTTACACCGCCTCATTAGCCGGCAACACGCCCTACGCAGTGCTGGGCAGCGCAGGCACGAATGGCGGCAACTACAACGCGGCCATCAGCACCTGCACCCCCGCGACCTCCATCGTGAACTACACCAATCAGTCTGAAACCGATTCGGCAGGGAACACCATCAACGTCGCCGTTCCCGTCTACAAAACCCTTAACGGTTGCGCCGATATCGCCACCCTCTCCTTCAACTACGCGCCCGACGTGATCCTCAAGCTCGCGCTCGATCCCGGCTGGGGCCACTATGAAATCATCGGCATCGGCGGCTTCGCGCACGAAACCGTATATCCCGGCGAAACCACCAACGGCAACCTGTACGGAGGGCTCACCGACGTTGGCAACGGCCTGACGGTGGCTCCCGCGCTTAGCACCGCAGGAGCTCACAGCGACAGCATTACGCTGGGTGGCATCGGCGCAAGCTTCCGTGTTCCGCTGGGAAGCGCGATCAGCTTCGGCCTCAAGGGTCTTTACGGACCCGGCGTTGGCCGTTACGGCGACTCCACATTGGCCGACGTGACCGCGGACGCCAACGGCAACCTTGCCCCGATCCACGATTTATCCACCTTGGCCACTCTCGAAATCAATCCGACTCCGCGTCTGGCAATTTACTTCAACGGCGGTATGGATTACGCCGCTCGTACCGACTTTGCCACCGCGACAGCCACGACTCTTGGCGCGCCCAGCGCGTGCTTCCTGCCAACCGGTGGAACAGCTTGCACCACCACCCCAACTGCGGCGCAGCTTGAGGGCGGCGGCAAGTGGGGCGGCCACTGGGGCGCGCCTTCCGCGGCCGCGGTCGGTTACGGCTCGCGTCTCCTCAGCAACTCAGCCTGCCTTACCAACGCCAATCCCGGTTACAACGGCGGTGGCTCAACCGGCTACATTCCCGGTGGCTCCTGCGGCGCGCAAAACCGCAACATCCAGGAGTACACCGCCGGCTACTGGTACGACTTCTACAAGGGCGACCACGGCCGCTTCCGCCAGAGCATTCAGTACAGTTACGCTGTGCGCGAGGGCTGGTCGGGCGCAACCGGAATCGGAGCCAAGGGCGTCGACAACATGTTCTGGACTTCCTTCCGCTACTACCTGCCCTAAATCATCGCTCAGTTAACACCAAAAGGGCAGCCTCACCGGGCTGCCCTTCTTATTTGACTGCCGAAGCAGCCTGCCTCATTACGTCAGCCTCACCCCGGAGTTCAACTACCGCGTTGGCTGTTTCTTTCCGTGGTCTTTGAAGTTCAGCGCAAAGTAGTAGTACGTATAAGAATGGCTGGTCGCTACGTTCGTCAGGAATTGGCCGCCGCCGAAGTAGCCAATGCCGCCGCCCAGGTTGAAGTGTTGATTGAGTTCATACCAGGAGTAGCCATCGATTTCAGCGCCCAGATGGCGGCCGTGGTCGGTCTTGTTCGTCACGATCTCGCTGCCCGAAGTGTTGTAGATCGAGTCCAGGGCGTCTGCCGCCCAATCGTCCAGACCCTGCACCGTGAAGGTGAGCCGCCGATGGGGCTCAACTGTGGCTCCCGCGCGCACGGTCTCAATGTTCTGCCAGCCGAACAGGTCGGCGGTGCCAAATCGGTCGTGAGCTGTCGGGTAGATCGTGTCGAAGGTCGTGTGCGCTGCGCTCTGCGCCGGATTGCGGTTGCCTGTGGCGTAGTCGTACTGGGAGAAGATGCGCGGCCTGGCCGCTGCATCGAGGAACTGGTACGACGCGCCCGCTTGCGCTGCCCAGGCTTGAATCGCCTGCTTCCCCACCGTGCCGTCTTCGGCGATCAGCTCGCCTGAATAATTGAACGCCGAATGGGCTCGCCCCTTCAAGCGCAACCCAAAAACCTTCTCGTTTTCCTTGCCTGTGGTCTTGGCGACGGCCGGTTCCACCACCTCGGCCGGCTGCACACGCCACAAGAAAAACGGCTCAAGGCTCGAGTGCGGCGCAAAAAAATCATCGATCCGGCCATAGGCTCCGTAGATGTTGTTGCCTTCCTCATGCGGGCTCACGCCACTGGCCTGGGGGACAACAGCCGACGCGGCAAAGATTCCCAGGTGCTCCCGCTTTGCGTTCAGGTTCAATACTGCCGCATCGTAGGAGCGGGCCTGGTTGCGCCATTCGGAGTCGGCGATGATCGTGTTGTTGTAGTTGATAATCTGCCGG
>Ga0182024_10001620_pt1 | contig 57614 bp, 50 predicted proteins | sample P32metaG_FD_120480 | JGI IMG/M metagenome (GOLD analysis project Ga0182024, IMG submission 120480) | Permafrost microbial communities from Stordalen Mire, Sweden - P3-2 metaG (Illumina Assembly) | ecosystem: Environmental > Terrestrial > Soil > Wetlands > Permafrost | place: Sweden: Stordalen...
AGCTAGTGAATTTGCCCAGTCATTCAGGACCCACAACATCACGATACAGCCGTAAGAATCAGGCCCATCCTGGTTGATGCCATGGCGATTTACGTTGTTGAACAATGCACTTCTCTTCGGATGATTCGACCTCATGATGACCATTGACATTTTACTCGTGTGAACGTACGGGAGACTCTAATCGGAACTTCAACCACCTTCACCCTGAGCCGTGGGCCATGGGCATTCGCAAGAATTTCCGAGAGGAGGAGTCGATTCACTCGCCAGGCGATGCCTCGAATCAATGCGCTCCTCCCTATTATCTGCCCTTCACTACGGTGACCATTACCCACAAGATAACGCTCGTGGTCATGAGCACTAGTCCGACCATGAGGCCCGCCACGGCAGCGAGCGCCGGGCCAGCTGGAATGTAATTTGAGCTCGTGAATACGTCCAGCGTGTAGAGGCCGAATCCTAACCCGACCACGAGTAGGATGAAGCCCGGGATTCCGTAGAAGAGCAGCGGATGACGAATCGAGAGGTGTTTCACCAGAGAAAGCACGACGTCGGTCCCGTGGTATACCGGATTCCTCGCTGCCTTCTCCTCGTACCTGATTCGGATTGGAACTTCCGCAATCGAGAGGCCCTTCTCCGTCGCCTTCACCAGTATCTCAACACTAGCCCCCATTCCCATTTCTGAAGGAGCGATCAGGCTGAGAGCGCGTGCGCTGTACGCCCTGAAGCCTGATTGGCTGTCACTTATTTCCTGTTTCGACATTGCGTTTGTTGTCCCGGTTATCACCTTGACGCCGAGCTTCCTGTAGCTTGGAGTGTCGCTGTCGCTCGAGTCCAGAGATCGCGAACCGATTACCAAGTCCGCCTCTCCGGCCACAATTGGTGCTACGAGGCGCGGGATGTCGCTTGGGTCATGCTGACCGTCGCCGTCAATCGTGACCATGACGTCTGCTTTCTCTCTTATCGCGTTTTCGAAGAGGGCTGAAATCGCTTCACCATATCCAAGGTTTCTCTCGTGCCTGACCACCTTGGCTCCGAGTCTTTCAGCAATCGCCGAAGTCATGTCGCGCGACCCATCGTCGCAAACGATGACCGCGTCTACATACTGTTGTACTCCGATAATCACCCTAGCTATATGATCCTCTTCGTTGAAGGCAGGGATGCAAGCCACAATCTTGGGCGGTGTGGAAGTACTCAAGAACCGGTCGCGACCCGGACTTTGTCTATTTATTAAGGAATGTCGTGTGAATGGATGGCCCCAAAACTAGTATTGGCGTCCAACCTGTAGCTCGCCATTGGAAAATCTCTTATTATTACAACGTAACAGGCGTAAGTATCCGCTGATGTCAGAAAAGTTGCCCTCGTCGTCCGACATAGACGTAGCCAAACAATCTGCGAGAGGCAGCCTGATTCTATTCGCTGGCAACTTCCTGGCTACCGCGATCAACGCAGTGGCCATCATAATCGTGGCCAGGCTGCTGGGCCCGGACGGCTATGGTGCCTACTCCCTCTCGCTCTTGGCGCCCGGCCTCCTGATCCTGTTCGCAGGGCTGGGGGTTAGCGTTGCCATAACGAGGTACTCCGCCTACTACTCATCAATCGGCAAGACCGATGAGGCGAAAAGATTCACCCGAAGCGCCATCCTGTTCCTCTTATTGTTCGGCGTGGCCCTCTCGGCGCTGAACTATGCCTTTGCGGACTTCCTCTCGTCTGCTCTCATCCTAAGGCCAGGCTTTACAGGATACGTCCAGGAGAGTTCGCTCTACATCCTGGGCGCCACTCTCCTATCGACGGTAACCGCCGCCGCCACTGGCTGGAACATGATGGGCCTCGCAAGCGCCTCACAGGTCCTCCAATCGGTCGTGAAGTTGGCCGTCGGTCCTGGCCTGATCCTTGCAGGATTCGGCGTGTCGGGGGCAATCGATGGACACGTCCTGTCGTTCCTGGTCGCTGGCTTCGCTGGCATCGCGGTGCTCTACCTGGTGAAACTCCGCCGCCTTCCGATCAGGCCCTGGAACCTCGCTGCGGAGCTTGCCGAAATGATCAGGTTCGGGTTCCCGGCCTTCGCTGGCCTGCTCATCTCCGGCCTCGCCTCCTACTATGTCGCCATCCTGCTAGCAGCGATAGCGAGCAACACGGTCTTCGGCTTCTACCAGGCTGCCTCCAACTTCGCCCTCCCCATCGCCCTGGTCTCCACCTCCGTCGGGGGCGCCCTCTTCCCGGCCTTCTCCATCCTGGCGGGCGCCGGCGGAGATCTGAAGGTCGCCTTCGGCCTCTCCGTGAAGTACATCTCCTACCTCATCGTGCCCATAGCCCTCTTCCTCGTGGCCTCCTCACCAGTGCTGGTCCCAGCGTTCTACGGCCCCTCCTTTAGCCAGGCATCCCCATACCTCCAGCTCCTCGCCATCGCTTACCTGCCGACCGCGGTAGGCCTGGGAATCCTCCCTGTATTCTTCAATGGCGCCGGCAAGACCCGACTGAGCCTGTACCTCTACCTTGTCAACTCCGTCCTGATCGTGGTCGCCGCTCCTCTGCTCGCTCTGCAGCTCGGACTAGGGGTGAACGGCCTGATCTATGCGCTCCTGGTCTCCAATGTGGGGGGCCTCGCGCTGGGTCTCGCATTGGCCAGGAGGAGCCTCTCTGCGTCGGCCGACTTGAGGTCGGTTGTGATGATACTGCTCTCCGCCGCGATCTCGGCTGCCGTAGTGACTTTCCTTCCAGTCCTTCTCTCGCCGCCGCTGACCTTACTGCTCCAGCTCGCGGTATTCACTGCATGCTACCTCACGCTCGCCCCCATTCTCAGGGGCATCGATCGTGAGGACGTGGGCAGGCTCAGGCTCGTGCTTGGTGGGATGAAGGCGATCGGCGCGATCTCTGGCTGGGTCCTGGGGTACGAGATGTTCATAATCGAGAGGGTGGGCGCGAAGTAGTTTTCTGTCATGTGGGCGTAGACTATTGTCTGCCTGAAGCAGGGTACGACCTTCTGATAGGGATCCAAACGGACAACGAGGGGAATCGAGCCGCCTCTGAATATTCTTAAGTAGGAATACCCCGATTCAGAGCTGTTGAAGGTCTCGCAGAGACAAGCGGGTGTGATAGTCCTGGCCGTCGGCCTCCTCCTCGTCTTCTACCTTCCCAGGCAGGCGCTCGCGGCGACCTCCGGCAATCCTCTTTCGCTCGATGCGTCTACGAGCACCAACTGCAATGCTTGCACACGACAGTCCATGGATTTGCAGGTGACCCAGGGCGACGTGGTGGTGGTTCAGGTGGCTCTCAGCGCTGAGAGCGTCCTGTCACGCGGCGGTGGATACTCGGTCCTGACCTCTCTGACGAGCGCATGGCCAGGGATGCCATTCGTGCAGAGATACGCCTACACCACCAATCCGGGCAGCGGCGACGGCAGCCTCGTCTGGGAAGACTACGCAATAGCGCCACTCTCTGGAACCATCACGATCACGGGTACGGTGAACAATTCGGAGTCAGCGTGGGATATGATAGGCTACAGCGTAACGGGAGCGAATACCACCGCACCGTTCGACCCCAACCCGAGCATTCCGCATTATGATTTCAACGACTGTGAGATGACCGACGGCTGCTCCGTCACCTACTCTACGACCAGCGCGGACACTCTCGTCATAGCGGGCATCGGTTCGGAAGGATGTCCGAAGGTGACCGCGCCGGGTGGCTTCACCCTCATCCAGTCGGCTTGCACTTCGTTCGGGATAACAGATGCGGTCGCCTACCATCTCTTCTCGTCGCCGCAGACCAACGTCGCTACGGGCAACTGGGTCCTCACTCCCGGCGAATCTGCGCTCTGGTTCGTCGATGCGATCCAGGCCTGCGTGGGCTCGTGTCCTGCGCCAAATACGGCCGTCCTTCAGCCGATTTCCATAGATATGAGCAATTCCGCGCCGAGTGCGAACGTCACGGTCAACGGGTGCGACGCGAGTCCCTCGACCTTCCCCGCCGACGGCAAGCCACAATCCATAGTGGTGCTTCCGTCCTGCGCGTTCACCCTGTCTTTCTCGAACGCGGGCAACGTTCGCAACGGGTTCCCCGTATCCGGGTCCTTCAATGCTACCTCACCGCCGCAATCCTCCTGCGGGGCCGGAAACTGCCCGGTGATCCCGCTCACCGCCTACCAGCAGCTCCAGAACACGTATCGGGCGAACCCCGCCACCCCCGGAACTTGGGACGCGGGCCTCACCATCCCTGTGTCCGGAACACAATTAGGCGTTACCGGACAAACAGGCTGCTCAATCTCAACCGTCAGCAAGGGAGGATTCGCTAGTTGCATGGCGTGGTTCGATTATCACACGCAGGTCAATGTCGCGAGCCCAGTTGCAGTATCCGAGACGGAGCAGTGGTCACAGTCAGGGGGAGCCAACTTCACCCAGAGGACCGGAGGTAATCGGGACACCGCGAGTTTCATTGACCAGTTCCAGATCAGCTTCGCGCCGAGCCCTTCAGGGACCGGGAGCACGAATCCCTCCGGCTCGAACGTGTGGGAGAGCTATGGATCCCTTCCCATAGCCGCGACTCCGATCGCCGGTTATCTTTTCAACACCTGGTCGGCCAATGTGGGAGTCATCACGTTCACGTCGCCTGACAAAGCCTCTACGACAGCGACGATCCTCGGTTCCGGAGACATTACAGCGATCTTCTCGATACCGGTAACTCAACCCATAACCCTCGCTCTGGTGAATCCGCAAGGCGTGCCCTCCAACTTCACTCTCTCTGGTTGTTCTATCTCGCCGACGTCCCTCTCCGGCGACGGTAACTTACAGCCCTTCACCTCCCTGCCCTCCTGTCAGCTAACCATAACTGTCGCATCAGATTCTCCGAATGTGCGGTATGCTTTCAACTCGGGAGGCACGCTCTCGAACACGGCCTCGGTCTTGACCTGTTCAGTGCAGACCTGCTCGGAATACTCGACTACCTACTACGAGCAGGTGAACCAGCAATTTGCATACACCGTCGTTGGAGGAGCTGGGCCCTATGTCCAAGCTCCAGTCCTCAGTTTCATAGCACTGGGAACGCCGACAACCTATACCGTGACTGGAAATCCCACGACTCAATGGCTCGACTTTGGGAGCTCGTGGTCGTTGGTCAATCCGCTCTCGGGTTCAACCGGGGCAGAGAGGTGGTTCGCACCCTCTGGGGCCTTGGGAACGGCCACGGCGGCCGGCGAGCAGACCACGGCCTATCAGCATCAGTATTCGGTCCTGATTGCGTCGAGTCCGGCGGAGTGCGGAAGCACGGCACCCTCGGGTGTCAACTGGGAGAACGCCAGCGACAACTTCCAGGTCATGAGTTCAGCGGCATCGGGTTGCACTTTCTCCGCGTGGGAGGTGACCGGACTGGTCACTGTACCCCAGCCAGGTCAACTCTCGACGGCCGCATTCGCTGACTCCAACGGTACCCTAACCGCGTCCTTCTCAAGAAATCCGTTACCGACCCTCCCTACAAGCACGCTTATTCTAATCACCGGCGTCGGCGTGATAGCAGCGACCTCCATCGGCCTACTCATCAGGAGCAGGGTCTCTCGGTCCAGGATTCCGCCCGAGTAATGGCCAGGTAAGATTGCTGACCCATGGCATATGTTAAGGGGTTCCTCGTCTCGGAGGGGCTGAACCAGGGTCGAGTTCAGCTGGAAGATCTCTTACGCTCCATCCCCCCAGGGGATAACGACCGCGATTATCACAACTTCATTAGACGCCATGAAGGCTTGGCCGGAAGGGCTCCCGCCGAAGCCGTCGGAATCAAGACTGAAGGCGAGAACCCGTGGATAACGATGATTCAGAACGCCAGCGCTACTGAAAAGTTACGGTCCCAAAATTACAGGGATGGGAGGAGGTACGCCGCACGGTGACGAAGGTGTCTGGGAAGTCGCTGTGGTGCTTGAGGAGTTCGTAATCGTCTGAGTGGCATTGACAACCTCGACGGGCATCGACCCGACCGCTGTGCAAATGTAGGTCGTCTGCGACTGACTGGGAGTTAGAGTCTGAGTATAGGTAACTTGAGGTGTAACGGGAGAAGCGCTGGAAGAGCTCGGTGTATTCGATTGCGATGAGAATGCTCCGATTATGATGACTGCGGCTACAATCATGGCAACGGCTGCCGTTCCGATTGCCTTTCTTCGAGTCATCATGCCAGACTTCAGGTGGTCGTCCAAAATTTATGCGTTTGTCCGACTGACGGGCTTTTGACTGCTGACGGTTAATGCCCCTAATCAGGCTGCCGAAGAGTTAGGAGAACCCTAAATTGAACGGTTAGATTCTGAATAAGGCTGAATAGTGGTCTTTCTGAGACTTATCTACACGCGCATACTGCTATAGCAGGATGGGCGCATGCACGGAAGAGGTTCCGGCCCCTTTTCGCTGTGCTTATTACTGCTGCGAATTTCACCTGACGTGCGCAGCCTTTGGAGCATAGTGACATCTTGCTAAAGCAACCTGTCAAACGGTATTTGGGAAGTGGAATCCTAATCGCCATTGAAGGAATCGATGGCGCTGGAAAGACAATTCAGGCTGAGATGCTTAGGAAGAATTTGGAGAGCAAGGGGCTGGAAGTCGCGTCTTTCAAGGAACCGACATCGTCACCATCAGGAATGAAGATTCGGGAACTAGGGAAGAATGGCCGCGATACCCCAGTCGAAGTCGAATTCAAACTATTCCTAGAAGACAGAAGGTTCGATGTCGATAACAACGTTCGACCCGCGCTAAAGAGCGGGAAGATTGTCGTCGTCGATAGATACTACTATTCCAGTATCGCCTATCAAGGCGCGAGGGGAATGAGCCCCGAGCAAATTGAAGAATCTAACTTAGAGTTCGCGCCCGTACCTGACCTTATGATACTCCTCGACATAAGCCCCCAAACAGCCAAAGACAGAATTCAAAGCAGAAACGAAGGAAAGAATCACTTTGAGCAAAGACTAGGGCCGGTCAGGGCAATCTTCAAGGATATTGCCCGTAATCATTCCGAAGTCAAGGAAATCGACGGCGAACAAAGCGTACAAGTCATCCAATCCAAGATTGTCCAACTAGTCAGTTATCTACTTGCCAAGTATCAAGAATAAGCCGAAAGCGAGCCATCTCCTCCTCAGCATAATCTTTGAAGACACCCGTGCGGCGCTTGGGGCTGGCCCGACAGATAAAGTCGAAATCAAGCTATCCAAGACTATGACTCTCTGACTCTCAGCGAGAGAAGGAGGCTTCTCTCTGACCTTCGCGCCATTTGTCGTTACCAGAAAATCGATATCCGAGTTCGTAGCAAAGCAGACCTCACGAGGTTTTTGCTTGGCGCGGCCTACTGGGGATTGAAGTCGAAACAATCTCCGGCGTCCCGAAAGCCGACATCTTCAAGCTGACCAACTACTTGTCGTCCGACGAAAGTTGACAGTCCACAAAAGGAGGCGAATTCCGACTAGACTTTACAGTTCCCGCTCGCCTGACATCACTCGAGCGGGTCCTTGAAAAATAGGGCACGAGCTGAATGGTCGGGTTTGCGTCCCGGTCGTATTAACTCCGTCTTGTCGAAACGCCCCTCCGAGCCCACGCTACATGTCGGGGGAGATGTGCTGATCTCTAGAGAAACGACCTCGTTAAATCCAGGACTCTGGCCCATATGTGTGATATCGAGGTACGGGAATTAGTTGGCTTCGATGAAGCAAGTGATTAAATCCGATGCAAAAATGGCCGGTCCATGGAAAATGGCGCCCCGACGGGTAATCCCGCGAATGAGCCCGTCAAGAGTCGGGCCGCGTCGCCACTCGTGCGATTCTGGCTCGAAACGCCGGTCGTCCGCGTCGTAGGGAGGAAGGCGTTCCCCATCTATAGGGCGAAGCTTCCGACAGGCGAGCAGATGTTTCTTAGGTCGAGGTTTGACTGGGATGCGTCAACCCTGAACGAAGTCTACTTCAGGGATATCTATGAACGCGACTACAAGCTGCGAGAAGGTGACGTGGTGATTGACGTAGGGGCACATGTGGGTACATTCACCTTGAAAGCATCGCGTGAGGTCGGTCCGTCTGGCCTTGTGGTGGGAGTGGAGCCCGCATCGAGAAACTTCGGACTCCTCAGCAAGAACGTTGCAGAGAATTCGATAGGCAACGTCAAATTAGTCAACGCCGGCTTAGGTAAGGCGCCAGGTCGCGGCGAATTGAACATACACAACAGGGGAGGTGAGAACTCTCTCTTCAAGAGGGAAATGCCACCCTCGGCAGTCGAGTCAATCGAGATCAAGACACTCGACATGCTGGCAAAATCGTTCTCCCTGAGTCGGGTGGATTTTCTGAAGATTGACGTGGAAGGATTTGAGCTTGAGGTCCTAATGGGAGGCCAAGATGTCCTAAAGGCTCATCACCCAAGGCTTGCGATGGAGACTCATGCATGGGGACCAACGGTAGTCGAGTTAACTGAGTTCCTGGCCGGCTTCGGCTACACAGTAAGTGCTGAGCGATATCGTTCCTCGCTCGGGCTGCTCTACGCGAGACCAGCCTAGAAGCCTGCGCCCTTAGCGGTGCGCTTTGGACCTACATGGTCGGGCCGGCGCCCAGTCGAAACAACACAAATGAGTTGCCAATTGGAAAGCGAGACTATGATGGTGACTCTTTTCGGGATTACGTCCGCACCAGCCCGCTTGCTATTTTTGGGGATCGCCTATACTTGGATTCCTGGATCCATGCCTTCTGCCTCTGAACGCGAGAAATGCGAGAGCCACTATCTCTACGGCGATTGCCGCTTCGAATATCGTTGTCACCGTCTGCGCTGGAAAGACGGCAGGTGGTGAGACGGGGGGAGTGTAGAAGACGAACCGCAGAGTGTCAGCCCCCGTCGACTGGTACTTCACGAAGAGGCTGTCGGTATTTCCGTCGAAGTACCAGCCCGAAGTTGAGTTGTAGAGTTGGCCGGCAGACGACATCTGCGGAAGACCGGTCCTGTCGTTGAGGAGAATCTGATTGGCGGACTCATTCGTAGAGATCATGACGAGAATCGACTGGTTGTACGTTCCGGCGATAGAGTAGAGTGACTGGTCGGGGTAGGCAAACTGCGTCTGTACCGATCCCGACGAATAGCTAATCAGCGGTTCGCTCCTGGGCACGATGAGGACTCCAACCAACGTATCGGATGGGACCGTCGCCTGGATCCCTATGTCGGAGCCGGAGCCTAGAGTCACGCCTAGACCCAGTAGCTCAATCGTCTTCCATGAGGACGGCACGCCATAATAGCTTCCGTTTAGACCGAGCGAGAGCGTCGAAGCCGAGCCCGCGGGGTTGTACATCCACACCAGCAGCGGACCTCCGTATGTTCCTTGGACGCTGTATACCACCGTCGAAGATGCTTGCGCGTCACCCGTCCCGTACCAGAAGGGAGGCGGGACGCTGGCGGCATCGGAGAGAACGTTGGAAATCACCACCGATCGATCACTAGTTTGGGTAAAGGACGAGCTCCCAAAGCCTATGAAGACGACCTTACCAAGTCCCAGGTCCACGGCCGAAATAGACAGGTCGGTCGATCGCGCCGTTAGCGACGAGTTGGTCACGGTCACTTGGAAGGAATTATTGGCGTATCCCGTATGTGAGAGGGCGGTTCGTAGGTACGATGAAGCGTTAAGGAGAGGAGCTCCCTTCGCTGGTACGGGTGTGAAAGCGCTTAGGTTGGCCAGACCTGCGTCCGTTGTTACCAATTCGCCCCCTTGTCTGACATAGTGAGCCAGCAGGCTGGAGACAGCCGAAGAGACCGTTCCGTTGCTGGAGGAAACCCAGAGAATGGCCTTGAACGAAGAGAGATTGCCCTGAATCGTGAGGCCGGGATCTAAACTAAGGTTGACATATGTAGCGTTGAACGCGTTCGAAAGATAACTCGTCAGGTTTGCGGCGGATTGGTCTCCGACAACGAGGACATTGTTCGACGTGCCCAGTCCAAAGTCTTCGCCCACATACGGGATGTAATTTAGCTGCTGAGCCAGGCCCGCGATGCCATTAGAGCTACACTGTTGCAGCATGGCGAGAGGAGCGTACGTGAACTGACTCCCGCCTGATGCGATTGCGGATTCCTCTCCTGTCAGGAGGCCCTCGCAAGTCGACGTAGAATTCGTCGTGGGCAGAATTACGATATCTTTCAGGTTGAGTTGGTTCACGACGTTCACCTGTGCGCTAGCGTAGAATTCGAACCCTCTTCCGGCGAAATTGGAAAGGTACTGCGTGACCGCGTTGAAGGTCGACAGTTCGGAGGCTTGGACGTAGGCGTTCCATCCCTGGAGTGGCCCGCTAGCCACCGGGACGTCGAAGTTCGTAGACAGGTCGCTGGCCAGTACCTGCGCGGTATATTGTGGTGGCTCGGTGGGTGGGGTTTCCAGCAGATAGTCTGGAATCAGGCTCGTCGTGTTGCTGATACGATTCCAGGTGAGACCGTTGTCATTTGAAACGACAGCGCTCGAGTTTGTAGGCACGTTCGGGTCTGATTCTAGGTAAACTAGCGAATTGATCTTGTAGTCCTTGCCAATCGGACGGACCGTTATCCAATATTCGTCGCCCTTTTGCAGGTGGACGACGGAGGAGAATTGAACAAACTCGGGACTATAGTCGATGGTGATGTTACCCGCATCGTACACTCCTGAGCCCAGCGGAGATACCGCAGGCTCGCCACCGGACCCGGTTGGGGTTATGGAGACGAGCAATTGCGGCCCCTCGCCGACGAGCGGGCCAAGATAGACCCCTTCCACAGAGGAGTTCGAAGAGGCGATGAAGGGTTGCGCGAAGAGGCTGTTGGGTGTCAGAGCTGTTGAGATTTGACCTGCGACGAATGTCCCAAGGGTCTCTTTCGAAAGAGTGACCGTAAACGCGTAATCCGTTGGTCCTTCCCCAGGACTGACCCAAGAGGTTCCGCCATTATTGGAAATGAGGACCAGAGACTCAAAGGAATTGGTCAATCGGGCAAAAGTAAACCTCTCTGTGGAATTCGTAGAGAAGACGATCCAGTAGTCCTTTCCCACGGTCACTGATGTGTTAAAGCCCGAGACATCGAGGAAGCCATTTTGCGGAACGAGCGTCGCCGGGACGCTCAATTGCTGCAAAGGGGGTCCCTTCGGTGTCAATCCGTCCGGGTTGCTATCCCAAATCGCGATTGAAATGGCCCCCAGACTATAGTTCTGAGCCGTCCCTTGAGGGGAATCCATGAGCATCTGAACCGATCTCACGGTTTCATTGTAGTTGGGAGAGAACCTGACCGTATTCATGTATCCGGTCGTTACCGCGTCATTGCCGGTGTCTGTCATCTCCCCCCAGTTCTGAGCCCCCTGACTCCAGACGAGATTTCCCAGTTCAAAGAGCAGCGTCTGAGTCTGGTCCTGGAAGCCTGCTTGAGGCGGATTCGTAATGACATAGCGCATGGCCGTTATCCAAGTGACTGAGGGGTCGCTAACCGTGAGCAAGTAATTGTGGCCGGGCACCGTCGTTACACTGCCATTGAGAGCAATCGGAACCCAACCCAACAGGCCCTGCACGAGTGTCTGGCTCAGCAGCCCGGTTGCAACTATCTTGTTGTGATCCGTGGTATCATATATGGTAAGGGTCGCGTTCGCGGTATTGTACGCCCGGTCGGACAGCCATATGAAAGCCGTGTTGAAGGAATACGCGCTAGTCGCCGTAAATGCCTGCTGAGGAGCACCAACATACGCTTCTTGATAGGGGTAGATCGTAAGGTTCTCGCCAGCTTGGTTCTTGAGCCACAGTATCGTGGAACCGATCTGAAGCCCCGGGCCTATGGAGGTCTGCTGGGTGTATGCGGTCGCATTGTTGATCAGGTAATCTTTCAGGTAGACGGTGTAGTAGTTGCTCTTGTCGCTTGAAGGACTAGAAAACTTGATCCAGTAATACCCCGCAGAAAAGCTCCCCGTTGCCTGAACTCCACTCTGCCAACCGGTGGAATTGGTGAAGGACGAGTAATTCGCATTCGAGCTTGCAAGTTTTTCGGTGGGGTCCAGGGCGCCGTTCTTGTCTCCGAATATCGTCACGTTGAGGCTCCCCGGGTTGCCTACTTCATTCCCATACCACTGCACCTGAAGCGTCGTCGCGTTCGAGGGAATCTCGAAGCGCATCTCCACGAAGCTGGACGCGCTTCCGCCTCCGTATACCTGGTAGGGCGAGGACGTCATCCATAGTCCAGAGGACAGGACTACCCCAGGCTGCACGTTTCGATATTCGCTCCAGAGGTCGTCGAGCTCCCCATCTGGGAGATAGCCGGTCGCGTTTACGATAGCGCTATAGTAAGGCGAGTTGACGAAGCTGCTGATCGAGAGGTTCGAGTACCCCACGAGAGGCACAGACGCACCTTCTGCGTAGTACGGATTGCTATCAGAGGAACCCGTCCCGAGACCGACCCAGCTGGCATGCGTCCCGTAGTAGGAGTACAGTATACCTAGGTCGACCTCTATGTAGCGAGCCACCTCTGGACTGTCCAGAGACACGAACGCGGCGCGGGTTCCGTTGGCGTAGTACGTGGCTACCGTGGGGTCTTTGCTGATAAGGCTGTCCACCCATGGAGACTCAAATCCTCCCGCGGTAAGTTGTCCCACGTACAGCACGTTGCTGATGCCCATCACATCACTGGCGGTAAACCAATTGCTGACCCATGCTTGATATGGCGGGTTGCCGGCCGTGAAGTTCTGCCAGCCGACGTCAAGCAAGACTTCCCTCACGTTCTGGGGGAGAAACACATCCCGTATCACCTGCTCGAACGCACCTATGCTCAGATTGCCGCCCGTCGAAGCTTCCAGAGAGCTCAGGGTCACCCTGTCGCCCGCCGCGAGAGCTGCAAAGCCGTGGTCGGCATACTGAGAGGTACTTGCCGTGTCAGTCTGTCCCTGGGCGATGGAGACGAAAGGACTACCGACGAGAAGGAGCAGAATCAGTGCCGACGCTGCGTAGGACGGATAAGAAAAGGACCTGCTTCCCCCTCGCAACTGCACTCTTCTCACCTCGGCTGACTAATCAAAACAGCGGCTCGCCCCGTGTCGCGATCCCGGAAACCTGGTGCATCGATTCAGTACCATCCAAGCGTCCCGTCCTTCTTTGCTCTCCTTAGACCCCACCGGTAGACCAACACGGAGATGGGGACCAGGGCGACTGCGTAGGCAAGGCTGATTATGAAGGCCTCCGCGACGGCGGGATTGAGGAGGGACCCCGATTCGAGGGTCGCGATCCTCGTTATGTCATATATCCACGTTTGAGGGAGGAGGTAGGAAACCGTTGATAGCCCCGGAATGTAGTTGTTCAGCTGCGAAACTGGATAGGTCAGACCTGACAGAATCGATGCGGCCACGGCGATTCCCCAGGTCACCGGATCAGTGACCTTCGTCACGATTCTTATCCCGGTTGAAATCATCGCTAGGCAGAAGACTATCAAGCTAGAGATGGCGATTGCGATGACGAGCGATACATAGTTTACGACGAGGTGAGCACCGAAGACGTATATTCCGAGGTACAGCTGAGGTATGAAGAGTACCACCGAGAGTATGTAGGTCCAGAGCGAAGTTCCCAAGACGAAGGTCGGCGTCTTTATCCCCGTCATGAGTATCGTTTCCAATGTCCAAGGATTGAGCTGTCTTTGGACTCCGCTCCCTAGCGGGAGCACCAGGTTGGTCACTAGGATACCGACGATCAAGAACGAGACGTAGTCGGTGTTGTATTGGGGCACGGCGATGTTCCTGTAGTCCGCGTTGATACCCCATGCTCCGATGCCAACGATCGAAGTCGCAATCGTGGTGAAAATCTGACTTTTGTAGGTAGACCAGTTGTAGATATCGCGCTTCGTCAGGGCCCATATCTTTGAGAACTCGATGGGCGATTGCATTATGGCCTGTCTCCCTTTGTCAGTCGGATAAAAGCGTCTTCCAGGCTCGGCTGGGACGCCTCGACCCCAGTTATCCTCAAACCAAGAGAGGAAAGAGTCTCAAAGATCTTGTTGTAGTCTACGTCCTTCGTCGCCTCGATATCGAGCAAGAGGTTGGTCGTTTCGGGCGCCGTCCTCGTGCCGAACTTCGTCACTCCGTTGATGTGCGAGAGTCTCTCAAATCCTTCCGATTGAGACCCGGCGCCGTTGCCGAGTAGCGCGATTGTCATCTTCACCTTCTCGCCGATGGTATTCCGGATTTCGGAGGACGTCCCAGTAGCGATAATGCGTCCCCTGTTCAGGACGCCTATAGTATCACAGACCTGCTGCGCCTCCCAAAGATTGTGTGTCGCCCAGATCAACGTCTTCCCCCTCTCTCGGACGAGCACGTTCTTGAGGAATCCTCTGAAATCAGCCGCTGCATTAGGGTCCAGGCCCGAGGTCGGTTCGTCAAATAGCAGGACCGAGGCATCCGTGAGTAACGCTCTACCGACGAGCAGTTTTCTCGTCATGCCGGTCGAGTACTTTTGGAACATCTGATCCGCTGCATCTCCCAACTGACAGAATTCCAGGAGATCGTCGATACGCTTCCTTGCGGTCTCGCGTGGAATCCCGTACAGAGTTGCATAGAACTCCAAATTCTGCCTTCCGCTGAGCCGCCGTTCGAATCCCCAACCTTCGGCCAGAACAGCCTGGAGCATCTTCAAGACCCTCCTCGGATGCTTTACGACGTCCGTACCTAACACTAAGGCTTGGCCAGAATCAGGTAGGATGAGAGTCGAGAGTATCTTGATCAGCGTTGTCTTCCCTGCGCCGTTCGATCCGAGCAGACCGAAGACCAACCCCGGCGCGATCGTGAAGCTGACCTTGTCGAGGGCTGTCATCTGGCGGTCCCTTTTGCCTCGGAGCACCGAGATATAGCTCCGAAACTCCATTGAGCTGGTTATCTTCCTCACCCGCACGTCGTAGTGTTTAGTGAGGTCTACGACTTGAACAGCGAATGCACCGGAAGAGACCCCACTCAATTGCTACAAATCCCGCCCTTTGTAGGGTGCCCTTAAACTCTCCCCAATTGATTTCGAGGACACATGCTTGCTGAGAAGTGGCATCGTGATCGCTGGATCCAGCGAGCTATCAGCGAATCGAATCATTTTGTGTAACTCTGAAGCAACCTTTCGGTGGCTGCGTCCCAGGTGAACTTTGTCCTTGCTATCCTCAGAGCTTCGGCGCCCATCTGCTGAGACAGTCGCTCGTCGGATAGCAGTCTAACCAGCGCATCCGCGAGCGCTTGGGGGTCGTTCTCCGGCACGAGGAAGCCATTCTGACCATCCTTTACTATTTCGGGTATCCCCCCGTGTGAAGTGCCGACTAACGGTTTGGAGTGCATCGAGGCCTCTATGAGCGTGAGGCCGAGTGTTTCGCTGGAAGCCTCTCCCTTTACGTACTTTGAAGGTAATACGACGACATCGCTCTTTTCATATTCATCAGCTAGGCTGGGCCCGGTCAGAGTGCCCGTGAACTTGACCCTCGAACTAACTCCTAACGCCGCTGCCGTCTGGATCAGATTGGCCCTCTCGGGCCCATCTCCAACTATGACGAGCCTCGCGTCTGAGCGCTTCCGCAGAGTAAGCTCGAATGCCCTTATCAAATCGTCGACTCCTTTGGTTCTGGTAAGTCTGCCGACGAAGAGAATTGTCTTATCTTGTTGACCTTGTGAAGAGGGGTGATATTTCCGTTCTTCCGCCCCTCCCAGCAGGAGGTGCACCTTGTGTTGGAACTTGCTAGGGATAGATGCGCCAGTATACGGAGTGTTGACGCCGATCGATGTGGCCAAGGAAATTGTAATCTTGAAGAGCCAACGGTGCACCGGCGTCGCGAACTCAAATTGCTCTTTTCCGAAGAAACTTATGACAGACGGAAGACCCATCGTCCGCCCCATGACAATCGCAAACGCGCCGATCATTGTCGACGTTCCGGTGACGACGTGAATCACATCGGCGCGTTTGGAGATCGAGGTTTTCAATAGATTGAATGCGATCCTGGGAAAGAAGCGCGACCGGCCAGGGACGACGAAGACGTCCGCACCGCTTATGAGATACCGTTTCATTTCGGTGCCATGAGAGACTACGAAGAAGACTGTGACGGAGATCCCCCTGCTCCTGAGGTTCTCCACATAGTGGAGCATCCTCGTGTGTATCCCGCCGATTTCAGGAGGGAAATGATAGGTAATGAGTATCACAGATTTAGGGAGCGCGAGTTCCGGAGCCCCCAGCCTTTGTGAGTTCTCTTGTTTGTGAGCCAGAGTGACATCGGGCGTGGACATTTCCAAGTTGAGCGCACCAGAATCAGGCACTGATTTTCCTCGGCTCCTGGCCTTCTTCGGTCAGTACTAGAGGAATTTCTGAATCGCATGATATCCTTCCAGAAGTGTCCACGGTAACCGTCGGGCGCGCAGCCGCCCTGGATTGCCACCATCTGGCACACTCTTGAGCCGTAGCCACCCAGTAACCTTCGCTTGTCACATCGCCGAGCAGCTTCTCATACGCCCCAGATATATCGGGAAACGTTTCACTGTTCAGGTAGGTATTGTGAAAATTCACGACCAGAACTCCGTGAAATTTCGCTATGACTTCTTTGACCTCGTCAATCTTCTCGGAAAACTTTGGTCCCCTTAGACCCTTGTACATGGCGGTAAAGTCCATGAAACCCATCGGAAGCTCAGTTATCGGGATACGGCTGGACCCAAATGGGTGGTAAGGGAAACAGATCCCACCTCTGAAACCAAAGTACCTGTTGTGTGCGAATGTGCCATCATACTCCAATCCCATCGCCGATGCGATTTCCCAAGTCTTCGGCGCCCTGAACTTTAGGATGTGGTGTCTCAGACCAGCAGGCTCGCTCCCCACCGTCTCTTTGAACGATCTCAGCTCTTCGCGGAGCGAATCCTCCTCCATGTAGGATGACATCGAGGCGTGCAGCGCTATCTCGAATCCGTTTTTTTCCAGTACGTCGATGGTTGGCTTGATGAGGTGCTGCGCCTCGTCGTATTTTGTCCGTAACAAGAAGGTCGATTTCACGCCGTGTCTACTCTCTGATTCTACGGTTTCGGGGATGTTCCATCCGAAGTTCTTTTTGCCGATACCGCCCTTCAGCGCGAGGCTGAGTAGCCGCCCAGGACCCACCCCTCCCTTCAAGACTGCCTTATGGAAGGGCGTATAGGTAAGCCAATCGACGTCGTGCGTCAGCACGCAACAAGCCTTGGCCATCCCAGGCCAGAACCACTTCGTAACCAGGGGCAGCTTGGCAGCGGATAGAGAGGCTCTGATGGCTTCAGTCAATCGCAACTCTTCTTCGTTCACATTCGGCGTAAGTTGATCGGTCTTTTCGTCCACAAGCCCGGACAGGTACTTGAGAGTCTGTTCAAGATTGGCCACCTTCTCTGCAATTACGATGTTCTCGTCTGCTTGACAGACTTCTCGCGCCAAGGAATGCGCAGAATCGGAGTCCTTCGAAATCAGCACTACGGGGTAGGTCGCTCTGTGCTCTGGCCCAAAGACCTCGTAAATGATGCCCTGGTGGTCGAGCATCTCAAGTAGCACCTCATCATAGATAGTGCCTTGAGTTACGACACCGACTGTCAAATTCAAATTTAGCTCAAACCCTGTCCCAAGCCATCAGTAAGCGACGCGGCAGGTCTTCCGCAATTCACTGCTTCCTCGCGTATTCTATGTATTCTCGTAGGCCTGCCCCAAGCGAGACTTTTGGCTCGTATCCGATGATCTCCTTCGCCAGAGTATTGTCCGCTACGAGTCTCCTGATGTCGCCGGGCTTAGGATCGGCATAGACTAGCGACGAGTCGAATCCACACAAGCTCATGACCATGTGTGCGAGGTCATCGATGCTGACTTCGTCTCCTCCGCCGCCTATGTTCATGATCTGTCCACGGGAACGGTCGCTCTTGTAGGCAAGGAGGTTCGCCGACACGACGTCCCTGACGTTCAGGAAGTCACGCGTCTGCTTTCCATCTCCGAATATCCTTAGAGGTTCCTTTCGCAGGGCCCTACTTACAAAGATCGGAATGACCCCCATCTCCTCATTCACCGTCTGCCTCGGCCCATAGACGTTGAAGTAACGGAGCGCGACCACGTCCAGCCCGTAATCGAGAAAGTACATCGAACAATAGAACTCTGACGCGAGCTTGCTCACGCCATACGGAGAGATAGGTCTGAGCGGGTGGTTCTCCGAGATAGGAATCTTCGTCGGATTGCCGTAGACGCTCCCGGACGATGCGTGCACAAGTTTCACGTCGTGCTTTCTGGCGTGTTCGAGAAGGCGTATAGTGCCGCCGGCGTTGACTAGCAGGTCGGTTACAGGATCCGCGAACGAAGGCACCAGAGCTCTCGCGGCTTCGTTGAAGATGCCATCTAGCTTCCCCAATGAGTCAAAGTCGAAGTCTCGCACATCGCCTTGCAATATTTGCAGCGACCCTTTGGCGCCGGGTACGTTGCTCTTCTTGCCGTTCGACAAATCGTCAAGGACGACCACGTTAGCTCCCAGCGTGAGCAGTTGCTCGGCGATGTGGGATCCGATGAAGCCCGCTCCGCCAACGACCAAGAACGTGCGGCCCCGGAAGGTCTCGATGAAGTCTGATTCCAACTAGGCGGACACCTCGCGATACAAGGATGTGAGCTTATCTATCATTGAGTCAAGGGTGTAATACTCTTCGACGGCCCGTCTGGCGTTGGCTTCTAGGGTTCTAAGATAATCGGGATCGGTGACGAGCCTTCGTATCTCCGAAGCGAGCTGTGCGCTGTCCTCGGGTCGCATCAGAATTCCTACGCCGTTCGCGAGGACGTCTGGGATGCCCCCCGGCACGTTCGTCGATATGACCGCCTTGCCGCAGCTTAGGCCCTCCAACACGGTGCACGATATAGGGCCACCCACGTTCGATGGGAGAACGACGATGTCCGAGCCCTTGTAGAGCTCGAGCAGTCGCGCGTCGTCCCTGACCGGCCCGCGGAACTGGACGGAGTCGCCTAGATTCAGGTCCTGCACGTGCTTCTTGTATTCCGGAGCCCTGGGCCCACTGCCCACGAGCACCAGCTTGAGCTCAGGAACCTCGCTGTGAACGACTACGAAGGCGTCAATCAGGCATGAGACCCCCTTGATCTCGGAGAGGGCGCCGACGAAGAGGACCTGCGGTTGACCGCCTTCCTTGGGAGGGACCATGAACTTCTCCTGGTCGACCCCGGTATGAATTATCCGAATCTTATTCTCCAGCTCAAGGCCGTAGATCTGCAGCATGTACTCTTTCACGCCCTTGGACTGCGCAATCACCACGTCGCAGTGATTCAGCACGAACTTCTCGAATATGAGAGTGAGCTCTATCTCTCGTGAACTCTTCCACCACAACTTCCTCGGCCACAGCAGCGTCGTCCCGTGGGTCGTGACGATCAAGGGCACCCCGAACATGTACTTGCAGGGCAGCGCAGCCAGACCCGCCGTAAAGCCGTGAACGTGAATAACGCTGAAATGCTCCTTCCTCTGGAGCATTATGATTATCAGCATCATTTCGATCATGAGCCGTATCCGACTCAGAAGCGTACCACCGCGGAATGAGTATGAGGACCGCCGAATATGGATGCCTTCGAACGTCTCTTCTTGCTTCGCTCCCACGATCCCCCTCGTCACGAGGTAGACCTCGTTCTCTCGTTGTGCGAGCCTTCGCGCGTGATCATACACGCATCTCGTCGACCCATCAATCTTAGGGTAGAAGGAAGATGAGACGAGCAGTATCTTCACCTCGACACACTCCCTGCACTCTGCGAATTCATCTGGGTAAGACCTCGTCATAGATCGAGTCGACCCTTCTTGCGACTGCCTTCCATGTGAAATCACGGACCACGCGCTGCCTTCCGACCTTTCCCATCCGCCGCGCCAGCGCTTCATCCTGAAGCACCGTCACGATCGCCCTCGCCAGGTCGTCTGGATCGGCGAAGTTCACCAGGAAGCCATTGACACCATCCTCGATCGAGTCCTGCGTGCCCCCCATCCGCGAAGAAATCGCCGGCTTCTCGCAGGCCATCGCTTCTATCAAGACCTTGGGGAAGGCTTCGTAATAGGAAGGGAGGACGAGGACGCTTGACATCGAGTAATAGTTGGGCAGCTTCTCGTTCGGAACCCGGTCCAGGAGCATGACCTTCCCCGAGAGCCCGTTCTGGTCGATCAACCCGTTCAGATAGGACCAGTAATCCATCTTGGGGAGCCACGAAGGAACACCTCCCACGCAGACCAGCATGGAGTTCGGGACCTCCGTCGTGACCGTCTTCATCGCCCGAATCAGGAACGGAATGCCCTTTCGCAGTCCGAAATGGCCCACGTAGAGCACCACCTTCTTGCCTTCAACCGCCTGTTTCTCAGGGAACTCTGGTCGGGCGATCGGTCTGAAAAGGTCGGAGTCAACCCCGTTGAAGACCAGTCGAACCTTGTCATCACCTATCTGGTATCTGCGCTTCAGGTCTGACTTGACCGAACTGCTGACCGCGGCCAGCCTGTCGGCGGCGTCCCAGAGGGCCTTCTCCCTGAGGTAGGAAGTTGTCACTCCCCATCGAGAATAGCCGACCCTCATCCCTCCGAAAGCGAGGACCGCAGGAGCGGCGACCGAATAGGTCGTCCCATGGATATGAGAGACTATCGGTGCCCTCACGATTCGTTTCGTGGCAGCCAAGAAGGCGCCAGTAGAGGAGTGAGTGTGGATAACGGCTGGCGAGCTATCTTTGGTGAGCTCACGGAGCTTCTTCAAGGCGCTGAGCGTGAACGGGCTCCCGACCCTGTGTATCGTCACGCCCTCGGAGAGTTCGACGCTCGGTTCGTTGCCACGTCTGCGCGCTATCACGTGCACCTCGTGTCCGTTCTCGGCCTGGGTCTTGGACAAGTTGTAGTACACCGGCTGAAGTCCGTAGGATGCTTTGGCGGCTCCGGCGTACTCCGGGACGATTCGAACGACGCGCACGGCCGAGATTGCACGCGTCTGCTCGGGGCGTTCTAGACGTTGTTCCAAGCTATCTCCCTCCCCTGTATCTTCCTTGCGATGATGGTGACGATGGCGACGGAGTAACCCATGGCCATGGAGAGGTTCCGCGTCATGACGAAGATCGGGTAGCCAAGGTAGACGCGTTTCCGCTGAACGAAAGGCCACGACACTCTCATTATCCTGACCGTCTGCGCGACGAAGAGTAGCCCCACCAGCAGGAGGAGAAGCGCGCCATAGAGTGGCAATCGGACCAATAGGATCAGCCCGAGGACTATGGTCCAGAACGGGGCCATGGTCTTTATGATGTCGAACGCCCTTCGTTGCTTGATCGAATACAGGATCCTGGTCCTTCCGCGGGTGAACCACTTCCTAGCCAGCTGGAAGGTGGTCTGGTCCCTTCGATGCCGCCAGTTGACTCCGGGAACCCACGCCACCTCGTAGTGCGCCTTCTCCAGCCTCCTGAAGAGGTCCTTGTCCTCCCCTTGGAAGAGGCGTTCGTCGAAGCCGCCGAGCGCAACCAGGACATCCCTGCGGTACACCCATGCGTAGAACGGCTTGATCTTACCCTGGTCCAGCAGACTGTGCTGGACCTTGTTCTCGACGTCGATGCACTGGGTGGCGAGCGTCGACCTCGTAATCAGCGGAGCCCCGGTAAGACAGACCGCGCCAGCCTTCGGCTGAGAGCCAAGCGCGTCCACGGCCTTCTGAAGGTAGCTCGGGTCGTAGACGCAATCAGACTCGGCGAAGAAAATGATCTGGCCTCTCGCCTTCTCAACACCTGCGTTTCTCGCGTGAGACGCGCCGCGATGGTCCGTTCGCGTAAGGACGATGTCGTCTCGACCGGCGGATAGAGTGGCCGCAACGTTCGCAGTGTCATCGGTTGAACCGTCGTCTACGAGGATTATCTCCCTGTCGTGGTAGGACTGGGCATCGAGCTCTGAGAGCGCCGCCGCTAATTCTCGTGAGGAATTGTAGACCGGAAGGACGATCGAGACATTGGGAATGGCGCTAATCACCCCGATGGGTTTCTGTTGTTGGGGAATCACTTCAGCCATCCGGGATCACCCTAGTTCGCTCTCGGAGCACGAGACTCCATGACCTCCTGAAAGACATCCCCGAGCTGCCGTGCGACCATACCCCAGGAATAGTTGGAGATCACAGACTGTCTCCCGGCGGCCCCAATCCTCCCTGCTTCGGCCCCGTCCCGAAGTATCCTAAGGACGGCGGCTGCGAGAGCAGCCGAATCGCCGGGCGGGACCAGACAGCCCGTGACGCCATTCTCGATGGGATCTGAGATGGGCCTCACGTCAGTGGTTATCACGGGTTTGCCGACCGACATGTACTCGAAGACCTTAAGCGGCGACCCGAGGCCGTGCTTCCTGACCTGTTCCGTAGACTCGATCTTCTCGGGGTTGTAGGGCGCCACTAGGACATCGCTCGCGTTCATGAACTTGGGAACTTCCTTGTATTGAATCGGACCGGTGAAGACGAAGGAGCCAGCAAGTCCAGCCGCGGCGACTCTCTTCTGAGTCTCCTTGTAGTAGGGCCCCACCATGAGGAACTTGATGTCGCTTCTTGCATTTAAGAGGCTCTGGGCAGCCGCGATGAGCTCGCTCAGCCCATGCCATTCCTGGAAGGTCCCGACGTACCCGACCACCGGGGAGTCGCCGAGAGAGTACTGCCTTCTGACCTCCTCCCCGGAAGCCGAATCGGGTTTGAACACGTCTGTGTCGACGGCGCCCGTCACGATCACGACCCTTGAAGCCTCCGCCGTGCCCTCAAACATGCCTCTCGAGTATGCTATGATCTTCTTGGAGCGCCTCACCTGCAGACCCGTGACCCGGTTTCCTATCACCTCCAGGACGAAAGGCCGGTCAGTCAGCATGCTGGCCATCGCGCCTGCGCCAAAGGAGGTCTCCCGCTCAAAAACCAAGTCGATGGAGTACTCTCTGACCAATCGCGTCACCTCCAGTGCTATGTAGACGGGGAACACGGTCCTCAGATACGCCTCGTATGATTTCCAGATCAGGAGAGACGTATTTCCCCTGTACGAGCCCTGCGCTTGACCGTCCGAGAAACTCGATCTCTTCGAGGAGAAGAAGATGCCTCGCTGAAAGCGATGAATGACGATGCCGTCCAAGTTCTCCACCTTCGGTTGCGACGAGTTGACGCGACGCGCCACCACGTGCACTTCATGGCCCAGTTTGGACAGGTTGCGGGCGAGTTCGTAGACGTGCGTGGAGGAACCCCTGTAGTGCGGCACCGCGACATCCGCAGCCACATAACAGATTCTCATGGTCTAAACGGGTCGCTTCCTTACAGGAAAGGAGGGTGGTAGTTGCCCGGGACGTAGTCGAATTTCTGCTTCTTCCTCTCGCCGATGGCCTTACCCGGATTGCCGCCGACTATGGTGTAGGGCGGCACGTCTTTCGTGACCACGGCGCCGGCAGCGACGACTGCTCCCTCACCGATCGTCACTCCGGCGAGAACGATTGCGTTGGTGGCGATCCAGGCCCAATCCTCTATCGTTATCGGCTCGTACTTTGCCTCGAACTGGGGCGAGTTCACGTCGTGCTTTGCAGTTATGATGACGACGCCGTCCGACACGTTGACATTTTTGCCTATCTTTACGCCTCCCGTGCAGTAAAGGCTCGCTCGGCCTAGGAACGAGCCGTCTCCCAGTTCGAGCTCGTTCGGACTCCCGAGATAGACCCCGCGTCGAATCACGCAGCCCTTCCCGACCTTCATGCCTATCCTGCGATAGAGGTAGAGCCTCAATCTGAGGCCGTGGAGGCGGCCGATGTTGTACGCCACCTTAGTGTCAAAGTAGGACCGTCTCGTATTGCGAAGGCGGATCTGGGATGAAGGCTCATTCGGAGAGTCAACCGGATTACCAGGCTCGCTCACCAATCGGGTCACCAGTTCAGCGTCCGTGGAAGTGGTCGTAGGCCATGACCACGACGGTGAAGGCAGGGATAATGACGCTGGTCGGAAGGTCGGCGTATCCGATCGATTCTACTGAAACGAGAGAAGCAACGATCACCAGGCTCCAGGCGATTGAATAGAAGAGTTTCTCGAGGACGGTGCCGGTCTGGCGAATAAGCAGGGTCACAAAATATCCGGGAACCAGAAAATAATAGAAGATCACGATCGGGCTCGGGATGTGTGCGCATCCGGGGATTATGGTAGCCATTATCGTGATTGAGAAGAGCACCACTGCCGCGTTGCGTGCCTGCTCCCAGGCAATCTTCAGGCCCGCGACCTCCAATTTCCTCTCACGTATTTCTCAATCGCAGCGAGGGCCAAGAGCGCCACTGCGAACGCGAGACCTACGACGAGGCCGGGCAGAACGGCTATCTCACTCTTGTCCGGGGTCATCTCTCCAATCCTGACTCCGCCGTCACCGATTATCAGTGCGGCGAACAAGAGCGCGATTACGCTTGTTGTGCGCCCCATCTTCTTCAAGTAAGCAAGCGGCACGAGGCCTGCGAAGTACAGGATCTTCCCTGCGGAGAGCACAAACGTCGAGTTGAGCCCTCCTCCCAGTGCACTACCGACACCATAGATGAACCCCTTGAGGGTAAGGGAGGTCGTGAAGGCATCCCCAAACGCAAGGCTCCCTATGGGGTAGAAGAGCAGGATGCCCTGAAAGACTAACTTCCCCAGGTAGAGCGGATTCGCGAGAAGAATCAACCCGATGCCCCCTACCAGAGCGAAGTCGGTCTTCCTGAATGTCGAGCCTGTTTCGGCAGCGACCGCGCCGACAAGGACTCCGAGGAAACCTGCGGCGAGTCTGGGAGTGCTTCCTCCTCCAAAGCCGAGCAGGCTGATTGCCGTGATGTGTGCGCCAGAGTTGACGGCGTGCAAAGAGAGAGGGAAGGCGAGCAGCGAGCTCGTGGCAACGTAGAGACTCTCGCTGAGGAAGAACACGAATATCCCGGCGGCTACCACTACGACCATGTGGGAAAGGTCCGACATGGAGCGAGATTCCGAAGTCAGAGACCCCAGGTATGCCCAACCCAGGAAGATGAGGACCATGGAGAGAACTGCCTCGAGCGCCACAATGAGGTTGAAGTCCGCCGCGCTCACGTTCAGCCCGAGGACGTTGGTTCGCGCGTTGGCTGTGAGTTGGGTGGACAATTCAGACACCTGAAGCGGTGACATCTTAGATGCGGGGTTCACAAAGACGATCTGGCTGGCAGGATAGTAGGCCTCGATCTGATTTATGAGGTACAGGCTGGTGGTGCTGTTGTCAATCACAACGACAGGTACGTTTACCAGACTTGGCAGGACGTAAGGTTCGACGTCGTTCAGCTGCACAGGCGAGTTGCTTGAAAACACGACCACGTTGAAGTCGGCGACACTCGACATGACGGCAAAGTCGGAATAGTCCTCCGACGGCGTAACCGTAACCACTTGGGCATTTGGAGCAGCCAGCTGAATTTGGCCCTGAATCGAGGCGACGTTGCTGCTCTGACCCGTAATCACGTATGCCTTGATCTGGGGATCAGGGCCGCCCAAGGCACCCACCGCCACCATGACTATCCCGCAGAGAATGAAGAGGGCGAGCAGCTTCTTCGGCTGGAAGAGCTTTCGGAAACTAAAGCCCTTTCCGAACCCCGGCAACCGCATCTTCCCGCGCAGGTTGTTGAGCCCCGCTCTCAGCTTTCCGAGCGTCTCGTCGGAGAACTGGCGCCCGGCAGCGAAGAGATTCAGCGCGGCGAGGGCTACAACGGCTAGAGCGCAGACTGTGATCGCTATGGTTGCAGGCAGGAACACGCTCGACTGGAATACGAGCAGGCCCGTCCCACCAGATGTTCCGTACGTGATATGACCGGACGTGCTGCTGTTTTCATATGCGTCACGGAGTGGCAGTGTTGCACCGCCGTAAGCGTATACCTGCGATACCACGGTTCCCGATGGAACCATGAAATAGGTGGGCGGGGATACATCAAGACCGGGCAGGCCGGGGCTGGTGACTAGGACGATGGGCACGCGGATTAGATATCTCCATAGAAAAGTCGAGCCGCTCTCGGATCCCTGAACCGATATCTCGAAAGAGGTGGTGTTTTGAGGAATAGCGACCGAATATGTGTCGGAAGATCCAGCTAGAGTGCTTGTCGCTAGTGTCTCGTTTACCCCGTTCTCGATCGCCGTCCCGCCAAGGGTGGCCCCGAAATTAGTAGCGACGGTCAGGTTCACATTCGCGTTAAGCGAAAGCGAACTCTCACGAATCGTGGCATTTATCGTCGCAACGTTGCTGCCAATCACATCGTACGTGGGTATCGATCGTACTATCACAGTCACCCCGTTCGGGGGGGCAGCACTGGGCTGCGCGTGAGCCGGAATAGCTGCGGATGCTACGAGCATCATGAACAGCACCGCCCCTAATGCCAGGCCCGACAGAACCACGTGTTTTCTTAGATACATCTTAGAGAGCAGGCCTCCAGACAGAAACGAGATCAGCCCCCCTCTCAACCAGCGATCTTCTAACCAAGCGCCTCCGTTCAAGTTCTCTTAATGACGAGTCCACACGCTGCTCATCGGCCATCTGCGTTCCTGGCGAGGCCAGGGAGATTTCTTCGCCGGTACCCATGCGGTGGCTCCGGGTCAACAATCTTGATAGATAAGACCAATATTCTTCCGGCTGGGCGGACGCGAGCGTTAGAAAACGGTCCAGCCGCTCATCCGAGCGGCTCGCGCGATACGCGAACCATGCTATGGCCATCACCGAGGCAGCGAGAAGCAAGAACGGCTCCAGAGTGAGGGCGGCTTGGTCCAGCGCGAAGACGGTGCTGGTCCAGCCAGAGTAAGCTGCGTCTGTCGTGAACGCGGGAAGCCACAGCGCGTAGAGGTCGCCGAAGAACTGCGAGCTGGCCGAGCTCACATTCGTATTCTCGAATTCCCTAGTGAATCCAACGCCCACGTAGTACTCCTGAAACCCATTGGCGTTAAGGAATAGCATGTTTGTCTCGCCCTGGTACGCGAGCATCACCTTGCCCGAAGCGGAGTAGACAGTGATGGAACCGTGGAAGGGCCCGAACGACATGTCCGCGCTCGAGGTCGTGCTGAAGCCCGGTATGTCACCGCCGCTGGGACCGTTCAAGACGAGCGGGACCACGCTCAGTTCGTAGTACATCGTGTAGTTCTCGGTCTCAGGGTGGTAGAGCGGGACGTACACCTGCCTGATGGCATAGGAGTCCGTCTGGTTCGTGTAGGAGAAGGTGGAGTTGAGCTGCCAGCCCGGGGGAGTCGCGGGAGTGACCGCCCGAGTGTTGGTGGAGGCGGTGTAGTGCGCATCGTACGGAACCCCGTTACCGACTATTGCCAATACGGGAACGCTGGAGAAGAGAATCAACGCGGCAACGCCTAGGACGGCCAGAAGGCCCCAGAGCCCGAAATTATCGCCCGTCCTCGCCCGCGAGACCTTCAACCCGCAAATCGAGCAGAAACCATTAGCGAGGATTAGGTGGTCAGAATGTGCGATTACTGGAGTAGCGGCGGGCAGGTACACGAAGCGGCGAACCCCTGGAACGGCCAAAAAGAGGAGGGGTGACGGTATCAGCAACACAAGAACGACGGCGTGATTTGGAATTAGCAGGGCGGAGCCATACCAACCCAGGAAGCCCAAGACGAGTATCGCTCCCGAGAGGGCCACCGCCTTCAACCGGAGCCCCACGAACGACAGAAAGAATACGAAAGAGAGGTCGGCCGAGAGTAGAAAGAAGAGAAACTGGTCGACCCCAGTGGGGACGAGGCCCGCGGCAGGGAAGGCCAGTGCCAATATCGCCAGCAGCGGCGAGAGCGCGCGCAGGATTCCAGTCCCCACCCGCAGAGCGACGTAGCCTACCGCCAGCACAAGAAGCGACTCATAATGGTACCATAGGCCGTCGGCCGAGTAAGAGCCGTAAACGTAAAGGAAGACGGCGATGGCGAGCAAGAATGCGCCCCAGGCGAAACTAATCCTCGAGAGTTCCAGGCGTACTCCCAAGATCCTTCGCTTGAAGACCACGCCGAGGACGAAAAGGGAGACGGCGATCAAGAAGTACGAGAGGTTAGCCAGAGTTGTGAATGCGGCTGAGAACTTCGGGAGGTCGAAGTAAAATACCGCGACCAGAATCGGGACGAGGGTCAGCATCTTGGTGACCACGCCGCCTGTGGTGTTCCCCACTAGGCGCTCACCGGGGGACTCTGTCCCAGGGTCATAGACACGGTCCACTCATCGGTGTCGATGTCGTGAAGGCACCTTTGCAGAGAGACGGGCCTCTTCGTGGCAGTGGTAACCAGTACTGCGAGGAAGCTAGACACGGTACAGCCGATGCATCCCTTCTCGGCGGTCTGGGTCCGGTCACCCTCTCTGCCGCCGCATGTCGCCGAGGCTCCGTGCAGCAGCACTTTCACGTCGTCACTCGTGTCATTCGATTCGATCTCCACAGAGCGGGCAAGCCCGAAGTTCTCCCGCATCACCTGTGGCAGCGAGGAGCGAATCGTTTCCATCGTCACGTCGGCAAGCCCCACCTCGCGCTTGTAGAGCTGCGCAAGCCTCCTGCCGGGTGGCGTGATCTCCACCGATGGAATCCAGGCCGGCAGGTAATTCGGAAGACCGTAGTATGTGGAAGCCGCGGTGACGACGACCACATCCTCTACCCCCTTCCCTTTCTGCAGATAGGTGAATCCGGCCGCGACCGGGGCGGACAGCTCCTCTATCGTCTGATCTGAGGAGAACGACATCGCATCGAGGACCCTCACCTGGACCGTGGCTCTTGGGTCCCTGAAGAGGAGGAGAGCCGCGGCCATGAAGGCGACGACTGAGTCGACCTCGAAGATGATGAACTGGTCGTAGACGGCCAGAATGAGGAAGACGACAGCGAGGACGATGAAACCAATCGCCGCGAACCTAGAGTAGCGCCCAATCCTCGTGTAAAGGCCGAAGAATCCCGCGTCGTTCGACATTTGTTATGGCACTCCAAGGAACTTGAGGCACGAGCTCCCAGTTCCACGCTGGCTCGTCAGGACAGCGGCGCCTCTCTGGCCGCTTCATCGACTCTGAAGGTCAGTTCGGTCGCGGCGAAGACCTCTTCTGAGGTTATTATTGAGGAGCGCTCGCCGTGGAGGAACTTCGCCAGCTCTGCTATCTCGGTGGCGTGCCCCTTGTCCGGCCTCTTCAGGTGTGTGGTCTCGGTGGTCGCGCCGAAGACGCGAAGGGTGCTAAAGTCCTCCATCGTCAGGGAGGTGCCCTGGCCGAAGACCTCCATCCGCTCTCTGTCCATCTCCTTGTTCCCCATCGCCACGTAAAGAAGGGTCGCGAGCGAACCGTCCCCGTACTCGAGCGTGACCGAGAGGTTGTCCCGCGCGACCGAGCTGGAGCCGTTTATCCCGGCCGCCTGCACCGATATCTTGGGGTCGGTCTTGCCGAGGAGGAAGTTGAAGAGGTCGAAGAAGTGACAGCACTCGTGGATTATCCTGCCGCCTCCCACGGACGGGTCCTGAGACCACCTGGTCGCCGCGACGAACCCTGCGTTCACGCGGTAGTCTATCACGAACGGGCCATCGAGCTTGCCCATCCTTTCCTTCACCTTCAGGATGAGGGGGGCATATCTCCGGTTGAACCCTACGACTATCGGCATCTTGGATTCAGCGTGGAGTTTCTTTATCTCGTCGAACTCTCCGCGGTTTATGCAGAGCGGCTTCTCCACGAGAGCGACCTTGCGTGCCCTGATCGCGTCGGCGAGCATCTGGTAGTGGAGGTTGTTCGGGGCCGTGATGACCACGAGGTTCGTCGAAGGGTCGTTGAGGGCATCGGCGTAATCGCAGGTGCTCTTCTCGAAGCGGTACCTCTTGGCGACCCGCGTCGCGTGCGTCGGGTTCGATGAGACGACCCATTGCAGGTGGTACTGAGCGTTGCTCCTGAATAGCGGTATGAGCGTCTCCTTCGCAAAGTTCCCCGGGCCCACGACGGCTACTCCGATCTTGCCCTTCACGGGGGTAGCGACCATCGTAGGGGCGGCTATGACTTTTGGAGTCTCCATGACCGTCGCCTGCTGAGGGTACGAGAGCAGCACGGCGGTCTTCGATTGTTTCCCGAGGGAGAGGTAGGCCGCGAAAGCGGAATCCAGCGCATACTCGGCGCCCACCAGGACGCCCACCTGCACTCGCTTGGAGGAGAGAAGGTCCATGAAAGCCTCCATGTTCCTGTTGAGCGTCCATCTCACGTACTCGATGGGATAGTCCACGCCCTTCTCTTCGTAGACCGGGTCGTATCGGCCGGGGCCGAGAGACCGGGACATCAGGACCGAGAGCTCCTTCTGGTAGAAGTCCTTCCTCTCTATCTCCATTCCGACCCTGCCGACCACCACTATGTTGGCGCGGTTCCTCGCTATCTGCGCGGCCATGTTCAGCGGCTCGCTGCTGGCTGTGGCGGCGCAGACGAATATGTGGTCCAGCCCGACCCCCCGCGTGAAGTGCGAGATGTGCGCTACAAACCCGGGGTCGTCTGTCGTGAGCGTAAGGTCCGCTCCAAGCTCCGCTGCGAGGGCGAGTCGGTCCGGCCTCTTGTCGATGCAGACCACCCTGCAGCCGGACGCGCTCGCTATCTGCGACACGAGGGTCCCGACCAGGCCCGCACCGATTACCCCTACCGTGTCTCCGACCTGGACCCGGCCCGTCCTCACCGCATGGACGGCGATGGCACCGATGGTCGAGAAGGCCGCCTCTTTCATCGACAGGCCCTCGGGCACCTTGGCTGCGAGGTTCCGGGGGACAGAGACGAGCTCGGCGTGGCTGGCCTTGCCCTCTCCCGCGCATGCGACACTGTCGCCGACCAGGACGTCCTTGATGTTCTTCCCGACCTCGAGCACGACACCAGACGAGCTGTAACCCAACGCCAGCTCGGGATGGCGCACATAGTCTGCATAGTCCATGAGCCCGCTGATTCCCTCCTGCCTCAGCACCTCTCGAGAGAGCTTGAGCGCCTTGCTCGCCAGGGATGAACTCTTGACGAGGTCGGTCGACGCGAGCGGCTCGGTGGAGTCGATGGACCAGGACTCGGTCCCGGTGCTGATCACTGAATAGCTTGTCCGGATGAGGAGACCGTCATCTCCGCAGACGGGATTGGGTACCTCGGCGACCTCGACCTTTCCGGCCCTGGCTATGACCTGCTTCAAGACATCTCACGCACGGCGACGTTGGTCGACTTTCTGTACCAGTCCACGAACAGCCTCAACCCTTCGTCCAGGCCCACCTGCGGCTTCCAGTGCAGGAGCGCTCTCGCCTTCTCGTTGTTGGCCTGAGTGTGTGGGAACTCGCCCTTGCCCTCCGCCACGTATCTCGGCGACATCTTTCCGTCCGGATCCATCAACAGGATGAGCTTCTCCGCCAGGTCTGAGATCGAGGTCCTGGTCCCGAAGCCGATGTTGAAGACCTCTCCTCCGAGGCCCTCGCTCTCTGCGGCCAGGATGGTCGCGCTGACGATATCAGTGACATAGGTGAAGTCCCGCGTGTGCGAGCCGTCGCCCTGGATGACCGGGGCACTGTCTTCCGCCAGGCTCTTTGTGAACCTGTGTATCACCTGGTCGGGACGGCCCCGAGGACCGTAGACCGAGAAATAGCGAAGCGAGACCACGTAGGTGCCATAGACCCTGCTGAAGGCGCGTGCGTACTGCTCCGCCGCCAGCTTCGAAACCCCATAAGGAGAGGTCGGGTTTGTGGGGTGCTTCTCGTCGATGGGGAGATACTCTGTATCCCCGAAGATCGAGGAGGAAGACGCGTTCACGACCCTCTTGACACCATGCTTTCTCGCCAGGGACAGCACGTTGAGCGTCCCGTTGACGTTCACTTCGTTGACCTCCCTGGGATGCTCGATGCTGAAGCCTATCCCGGCCTGCCCCGCCAGGTGGAAGACCACGTCGGCGCCAGCCATGGATGAATCTAGCCTTTCCAGGTCCAGGATGTTCCCGTTGACGAGTCGGAACCCTGTTTGCTTGGACGCCTCGGAGAGGTTCGCCTCCTTCCCCTCGTAGAACTTGTCGAATTTATCGTATACCGTTACCGACGCGCCCATCCCCAGCAGCTTCTCGGTAAGGTGAGAGCCGATGAAGCCAGCGCCGCCGGTGACCAGGACCTTGGCGCCCTCTAGTTTCAAGTGCTGCGCCCGTCCTTGGAGACCTGTTCATATATCTTGACGAGGTTCGAGGCGAGCACAGAGTAGCGGTGTGCCTCCACCCTCTGCTTCCCCTTCTTCCCCATCTCGACGGCAAGGCCCGGCGTCTTCAGGACCTCTATCACCTTGGCGGCGAGAGCCCGTGGATCGGCGTGCTCGACAAGGAACCCTTCCACGCCATCGTCGATCTGGGACGGGATGCCCCCGACCCTGGTGGCCACGACAGGTTTTCCCTGCGCCATAGCCTCGAATATGGCCTGGCTCGTTCCTTCGAACGCGGTCGGGAGAACGAAGACGCTGCAGGAGGCGTACGCCTGCATCTTCTCCTCAAAGTCGTATATCGGCCCGAGGAAGTGGACGTGGGAACCGATTCCGAGCTTGGCGGCCTGCGCCTCGAGCGACTTGGTGTATTTGGATTGGTCGGGGCCCACGAAGACGAACGAGGCGTCGGGGAACTCCTTCAGGATGGACGGAGCCGCATCGAGCAGGTATTGTGGTCCCTTGAGCGGGTTCAGCCTCCCAAGGTAGAGGATGAGGGGTGCGCCCTTGACGCCGTGCTTCTTCCTGAAGGCCGCTCCGTCGAAGACGCCCAGAGAGTTGTCCCTGATTCCGGACGGGGTGACTAGTATGCGGTCCTCCGTACCTCCCAGCTCAAGGAGGCGGGGGGCCAACATCGGGGCTCTGACCAGTATTCTGTCGGCGCCGGCGAGCGTGTCTCTCCCGAGGTACCCTTCCATCACCTTCATCGGGATCTGCTTGTACCATATCCTTGGGATCATGGAGTGCACGTCGAAGACGGTGAGCACCGTACGGACCTTGGCCTTCTTGCCGGCCCTTATCGCGACCTTGCTGTGCGGCTGGGCGTAATCGTAGGTGTGTATGATGTCGAAGGACCCCTTGGCCAGCGCCTCCTCGAGGCCGCTCCAGACCTTTACACGGTACGTCAAGTCTATCTTCAGCGGCAGACGGTGGACCGTGATGCCTTCGACGACCTCATCGTGCGCAGCCTTGGTCCCATTGTAGCTGTCGGCGGTGAAGACGTGCACCTCGTGTCCCATGTTCGTCAGCTCGCGCGATATGTTGTAGACGTACCACTCGGCGCCTCCGACCATGAACGGATAGAAGAAGACGTTGACCTGGGCTATCTTCATTCGCTACGCGCCCTATCCTGATGCAGCTGCAGCCTGGAAGTGCTCGGCCAGTTCGCCCATCGTGCAGAGGGCCAGGCCGCCCGCATCGCTCATCTTTTGCAGATGGCTGAAGACAGGCTTTAGCGTGTCCAGCATCGGGCCCGTTCCATCCTTCATCACGATGCTCCAGGGATGGGTCCAGAGATGGAACACCGAAGAGGCGCCCGCGCAGAGGTCCGCGTACTTGTTCATCAGCGACTGCGCCCCGAAGGATTTCTGGTCCACGTAGTAGACCGGCCTGATGTTGTACAGCCCCTCGCTGGGAGTGGGCGCGCCGACAGCCCTCTCCTTTCCTCTGTAAGTCTTGAAGCCCATTTTGCGGAGGACGGGAAAGTGATTCACCCTGTTCCACGGGAAGATGAACGTGGAGGGAGCGGAATCCATGCCGAGCGCCTCGAGGCACCTTTCGATGTCCTTCTCGAACTGCCCTGCGTCGCACTTCTGTGCGTCTATGTGGGAGTACGTGTGGATCCCGAGCTCCTGCCGGGTGGAAGAGTTCAGGATCCGCTTGTAGCTCTCCTTGTCCGCGTCTGCGGTCATCCCGCAGATCGCCCAGGTCAGCGGGACCCCGTATGTCTCGGATAGCTCCAGAAGGGTCCTCGTACCGGCGCGATTGGCCTCGAACCTGTCGTCCGCGGTCACGTCAAAGTCGATGGAGACGCACGCGGCCGCCTTTCTCTTGCCGGGATAGAGCGCTCCTGCGGGGACGGGGGGGTCGTACTCGATCTTGATGGGGCTGAGGAGGCGTCTGGACACAAAACCGGCGCCGATTGATGCCGAGGCTCTCGCGGTCTCGAGCGCCGCGCCCTTCATCCTCCTTTTGAGATGTAACGCCAAGTCATTTCACTACGAAATCTTGGACGATTCGGACATGAAGTCTAAGCACATATCTATGAATTCCACGTTCAGAACGCTTATTATGAGAAATATAGCTCATGGTCCGAGTGTGTGGGGGGTTATGGGGAAGGCTCTGCAAGCCTTTGGGCAAACAGGGCCTTTCCACACACTCTTTACGCAAATTCTAATTCTCTCCGCTTGACTAAAGCTCGCAGCTTTCCTGTTCGGTCTGCTGGAGCTTGCGAAGGTCTACGTGAAGCGCATCCTCGACCATCGCCCGCTTTGAGGACGACTCCTGTTCTGTCTTGACACTGCCCTCGACGGCGGCAACACCGGGACTGAGCTTGCCTACGTTCTCTGAAGAATCTTCTCGGATTTCAACGGGAGTCAAACCTTCTGCCTCCTTCCGGACCGGGTCGTTACCTTCGGCGGCTCCCCCTTCATGGCGACGCCTGTCGTTCTTGCGCGACATCCGATTTTCACTCGAAGAGCCTGTCTTTGAAGCGCTTGTAGTCCTCCAGAACTCTCAGACCCTCGCTCGTAGACTGGTAGTACTTGCCACCCAGAGTAGCTTCGAGTTTTATCAGTCCTCTCTTCTCAAGGTCGTCGATGATCACCTTGAGTTCGTTGTACGAGATGTTCGCAGCCTTCATTATGTGCGTCGGCCGCAGGGGCCGCAAAGACGAGGCCTGTATTATGTCGATCCGGATCTCCATCTTTGACCGTCTCTTCAGGATGACGTCTCCGTGCGGTACCTCGTCTATCCTCCGTATCTCGTCTATCATGAGCCTTACGGGGTTGTCCATTGCCTTGACTATCAGCGAGGCCTTGTCGCTGAACTCCTTGCTCGCCCCTTCGTTCAGGTAGGCGTCAACGTATCTGGCAATCTGGGGCGGGTCGATGGAATGAGGGATGTACCGGTGGAGTTCTACTACCGGCTTGGAAGGCTCCCAGTATATCGCGCTGACAGCGGGTTTTCCGAGCACGAACGCTTCCATGAGCATGGTCTCGGCGGCCCCGAGGGCCACGTCCGCGTGCGCTACTGGGCTGTCGTGGAAGGACGAGTCTATCACGTTGACCTTTTCCATTCTGGAATAGTGCAGGCGCTGCTTCTCCGTTCGCGGAAGCACGACCACGGTGGCGTCGCTGTTCTTGGTTATCAGTTCGACAGATTTCTCCAGTATCGGCTGGTAGTTGGGGAAGAAGCTCGCAAACTCAGGCTCCGGCCGGACGAAGATGACCCGGGAGTCTATCCCGGCCTTCTTGAACGGGTTCTCCGCGCTTATCGGCGCGTCCTTCAGATAACCGGTGTGGAATCCGCTGAACCAGACGATCTTGTCCAGGTCGGTGACGCCGTACTGATACAATTCCTGGAACGAGTAGAAACGGGGCACGAAGATCTTGCTCGCGAGAGGGAAGACCATCTGGTTGACGTGCGTCTCCCTCTCGTCGTAGAAGATGACCCAAGACGGTATGTTCAGCCCGAAGGCTACTCGCACGGCCTCGGGCCACCTTTCCGTAAGCAGCAGGTTGGGCTTCTCCCTCTCTATCAGCGGGAGCATCTGCTGAATCGTCTGAGCGTAGGCCTCTAGCTTGTTCTCGAGGCGCTTTCCGCCATGCTTCCCGGTGGTCACGAAGTCTATGTGCTTCGCCTTCAGAATCCTCCCGATGCCGTCGTGCTCTCGCACGGTGACGAAGAACTCGTACTCACCCTGAAGCTCTTCGATAAGGGGCGCGAAGAAATTGGCCTGGAACGGCGTACTCATGGCCACCCAGATTTTCTTTATCTGGCGGTCCTTGGCCAGTTTAGCACCGAGAATCTTAGCGCCGGCGCTCAATGTAGTGGCCACCCGAGAAGCGTCACGGCTATCGCCAACGCAGCGTAGACCCCTTCCATTCCCAGCACCGAGATTACCAGACCTCGCTCGGTGACAGGTCCCGACCTCATGAACGCGTGCACGAGAGCGGGGTAGGAAGGCGGCTTCAGATGCCCTCCTTCGTCGACCGTGGTGTTTCCGAAGGAGCGCCTACCCCCGAACGGCTTCCTCGCCAGCATCTTGAGAGTGAAATCGATCCCGGCCGGGATGCTCACGATTATTGCAGCGAACTCGAGGCCGGCCAGGAGGGCGATGGCTGCGATGCCTGCTCCTGCCATCAGAGTTCCTGTGTCGCCGGGGAAGATCTTGGCCGGGTACCAGTTCAGCTTCAGAAAACCAACAAATCCGCAAACTAGGATTAAGCCGAGCCCAGCGGCCACGTAGCTTCCCTGGACGGCGGCAAGAAAGGTTAGCGCCCCTAAGGCTATGGTCGAGCAGCCAGCCTCCAGACCGTTGAAGCCGGCCAGCATGTTCGTGAAGTTGGAGGATATCACGATGGCGAAGGGCACGACGGCTAAGGGATAGACGATCCCCAAGGGCAGCGAGCCTCCCAGCGGCACGGTTATGCTGTTTCTGTTCCACAGGACGTACATGAGCGGGATCGCCGTCACCGCGACAAGAAACGGCTTGTACCTCTGTCTCATGGCGGTGATGTCGTCGAAAACGCCGACCAGGCTCGCGCCAACCACCGTGACGACGCCGGCGAGGAATGGAGGCATGGGGTCGTCGCTTCCGATCATCACGACCGAGGTGCCGATCAGCATCCCGAGGAGCACGGAGAGTCCGCCCATCTCGGCGGTCAACGGTCTTCCCGGTTTGTGGATGTCGTTTCCGGTTATTCCCATCTTGACGAACTTTGTGGACAGATAGCGTGCAGATGCGTACGAGACAAGGGCCGTCACCCCTCCCGCGGCTCCCAGGACGACCAGACTGCTCGTGGTCGTCATGCCACACGGTTCCCGAAGGCTACCAGTACGAGCCTCCAGAAGAGCATGGCGCTGAGCCCGAAGGAGGCGACCCATCCCAGGATCGCCATCAGAGAGCGCAGGATGGTCGGAAGACCGTCGGCCAGATACCATACCCCGTACCCGACGATGTTCGGGACGACGAATGCTATCAGGCTTATCGCGACCACAAGAGCTTGCTGCTTCAGTTTACAACAACTACCTTACGTGCTCGAGGTACTTGCTAAGGGCCTCGTCATTGACGCGTTCGAAATCCGTCATCGAACCGACGTCGGCCCAGTCAGCATCTGCAAAGAACGAGTTCATCCTCTTGCCGCTGGAGATGAGCTGCGGGAAGACCTCCGTCTCGAGGCTTGAGGCTTTCCCAGTCGGAATGGCCGCAAAAATCTCTGGTTCGAGTATGTATACGCCTGCGTTCGCCATATAGCTGAGTGTAGGCTTCTCCTCGAACTTGCTGATGGCGCCGTGCTCGTCCGTTGTGATAAAGCCGTACGGCATCTTGACCTCGTATTTCTTGAGCGCTATGGTTCCTACTCCGCCGAGCGTTCTGTGGGTCTCGAGCAGGTTTTGGATGTTCAACGAGGTGACGATGTCGCCGTTCATCGCCAGGAAAGTACCGTCTATGAACCGCTCGGCCGTCTTCAGCTGGCCCCCCGTCCCTAGTGGGGAATCGGCCTCGGCATAGTTGATTGTGACGCCCAACTCGGTGCCGATGCCGAACGCTTCCATGATCTGCTTCTTCAGATATGCGACGCAGACCACGAACTCGGTCACCCCGTACGATTTCAGATAGATTATCGTTCGCTCCAATAGCGGCTTCCCAGCGATGGGAAGAAGCACCTTCGGTATGACGTAAGTCAGGGGCCGCATCCTCGTTCCCGGCCCTCCCGCTAGTATCACTGCTTTCAGGATTCTAACACTCTTCGGTTTTGTGGTTCGACTTAGGGCCTTGTCGGCACGCAGAACTTACCCAAGAAGGCGATATACGTCATCTCAGACCGCCAGCTTTTTGCGGCGGTGTTACCCCAGCTTACAGCAGCCTCGGAGAAGGACCGTGCGAGCTTAGACCCCCTAAGCAGTTGGCTGAACGACTTGTTGCTCACTTGTTGCAGCCTCTTCATAACTGAGACAATGGCGCGCAGCAACTCGAGGCTCTTGAAGCTGACGTGCAGGCTCAATGCCAGGTTGATTATGGATCGTTCCTGTACGTTGAGTCTGAACCAGGTCCCCTGTCGCTTCGACACGGTCATCTGTCTCTTGATCAGCATGCGAATCTTCTCGCTGGCGTGTTTAGGTGCCAAATGTGAGAGAGATTCTACAATGGACGGCAGGGTGGGGGAACCCATAACTGTTAGGCCGGATACATGCATTATATAATGCTTGGAAGTTTCTTCAAAGATATTCAATTATTTAGAATATCGATGAACCACTCCAAGTCTATTACATGCGTATTCTGAGTTATCCTGAGGTATTCTAGCGCATTCTAGCGTATTTGGTCGTGTTCGCGCGTTCAGGTGCTTCAACGGAACAAAGCGCGAGCAATTGGTCACGGTTTGCGTGAACGAGTCAAGGGAAACCGTACGAAAACGGGGTCCTTGAGCGTCGAAAATGCTCCCCGGATGGAAAGACTTTACACCTTAGCTTCGCCGTAGTATCGGACAGGCACGACAATTGATAGGCAGGTCGGTCATGAGAATGATGTTCGTAATCACCGTCGCGTGGTTTCTAATCCTGAGCGAGTCATACCTCTTCTTCTTCGTGATCAGGCCCTCACTTCCGAACATCCACGAAAGCATCGTCTCTTCGGTCCTAAAAATCGGTTCCATCGCGGTGCTTGCACTCCTGTGGGTCGTAGTGCTCTTCGCCCTCGAATATTTCTTGTTCCGTCGGGGCAATCGCTGAGCTTTCGGTGTCCCGACCAAGACCAGAAAGGTAGAGGCTTTAATACGGTGTCGAAATAATTATGGTGTTAACATGGCGACCAAAGTGAAGGAAGCCGTTGGCACCATGGAGAGGATATTGCTTCCACGTCTCAATAGCATTGACGGCGAGCTAAAATCAATCAACACAAGGATAGATTCGGTCAACACAAGGATAGATTCCGTCCATACAAGAATCGATGAAATGGACAAGCGGAACGGTATCCAATTTGAGGGAATCAGGAATGAAATGAGAGGGCTTTCCGAAAAGGTAGATCTCGTCAAGGACGTTGAGCGGTTGAAGATAGAAGTTGCAGACTTGAAGAGACGACGTTAGTCCGCCTTGCGGAATGCGTAAGAGCGTCTGTTCCCCCGTCGGCTGTCTAAAGTGACCCAGGACAACACCAACGTCTATCTCCCATCAGAGGATACCTCGACGCTAGCCCGGACGCTGCGCTCCTATAGCGGACGGAGATGCCTCGAGATAGGATTCGGGAGCGGGGCGGTGCTCCAGAGCCTCGTCCCGAGGTTCGAGATGGTCGTGGGGACGGACATCCTTTCCCTAGAGCAAGCCGTCGCGGCAAAGGGAGACGCGGAGGTCGTGCTGGCGGACAGGGCGACCTGTTTCAGGGGAGGAAGCTTCGACCTGGTCGCGTTCAATCCCCCCTATCTTCCCTCCGAGACGATCGTTGACAGGACGGTGGACGGTGGGAAGGGAGGACTCGAGGTGCCGTTCGCATTCTTGGAGGAGGCTTTGAGGGTCCTGAAGCAGGATGGGGCGGTCGTCCTACTGCTATCTGACGAAGCGGACCTGGACGAATTCAGGCGACGCTGCGAGGGGAAGGGGCTGCGCGTCGAAGAGAAGGGAAGGACGGGGCTCTTCTTCGAGAACCTCTTCGTGTTCGAGGTGCGGAGGGTGCGACAATTTGTTTAAACCAGCTGAGTGGCCTCTATACGGCCAGAGATGAGAATCGCCCAGGTGAGGACCCAGATCCGCGCGCTCGGGGAGATGACATATCTCGACAACGCCGGAGCGGGCTTGCCGCCCACCAGGGTCACAGAGGCGATGAAGGGTTTCCTTGACGACTGGTCGCGCACGGGAGAGCACTGGGATCAGTGGCTGAAGGATGTCGTCGAGGCCAGGCGCCTCTTCGGGGGCCTGATTGGAGGGAGGAAGGAGGAGGTCGGGATTGTCCCCAGTGTCAGCGTCGCGCTGGCTGCCATAGGGAGCTCTCTTGACCTGAGCAAGCGTAGGAAAGTCGTGACCAGCGCGCTCAATTTCCCGACCAACGTCATCATGTGGCAGCGCATGAGGGAGTCAAGCCTCCTCAGTGATGTCGCGTTGCTCGGTAAGGGGACAGGGTCAGTATCCGTCGAGGCGTACCGGCGGGCGATAGACGACAAGACCGCGGTGGTCGCGGTGGACTACGTCTCCTGGCTGAGCGGGGCGAGGGAACACGTCAGCGAGATCTCCGAAATAGCGCACAAGCACGGGGCACTCCTTCTGGTGGACTCGTTCCACGCGCTGGGTGTGTTCCCCTTTGACGCGAAGAAGGATGGCATCGACATCCTGGTCTCGGGCTTTTACAAGTGGTTGTGCGGGCCTCATGGGGTTGCATGCGTTTACGTCGATGAAAACGTGCTGCCGGAGCTGGTGCCTTCCTATATCGGATGGCACGGGATTAAGGAGAACGTCGCAGACAGGCTGCTGCAGGGCAAGGATCCCTTTGGCGTGCCGTTCCCGCTCGATAGGGCCGAGCCGGCTCCGACCTCAACGCGGTTCGAGTGGGGAACTTGGGCGGCCGTGTGTGTCTTGGGGGCAATCGAGGCGATGCGATTCACGGAAGAGACCGGGCTCGCCGAGAGATACTCAAGGATCAAGAAGCTTAGGAGACAGGTCCAGGATGGTATCGAGGAGCTCGGCCTAAAGACCCTGACGCCCCCGCTTGACCAGAACGAGGGCTCGGGGATAGTGACCTTCAAGGGCAGACAGAAGCACACCGTCGCATCCCTGATGAAGAAGAAGATCGTGACGTCAGGGAGGTTCGGATATGTGAGGGTCTCTCCGCACTTCTACAACACCCCCGCAGAGGTCGAGGCGTTGCTGTCGGCCCTTAGAGCACCGAACTGAACCGATGTGCGCTACTTCAGCCCGATGCTCGTCATGAGCATCCCCGAGTTCGCGTCGAACGCCAGCGCGACTCTCTCGCCCTTGTGGTCGTATCTGGCGAACCATATCGGTGCGTGCAGCAGCTCGGCCTCTCCGACGTCCATATCGGTGTGCATCTGCTGGATCATGTGATACTTGTCGTGGGCCTTTTGCGATTGCGCCTGGTCCACGTAGGTCTTCGCCTGGTTCTTCGCGTCTTCCTCGCCGACGTCCCCGTTGAGGATCGGTATCCCCTTGGGGATCTTCGAGACGTCGAAGAGGGTCCTGTCTGTCAGGTTGAACACATAGTCCCTTGGCTGGTACTCGGTGAGCGCCTTGAGCGCTACGACCGGGAAGTTGTAGTTGTTGTCCATCTCTTCGGCCTTTCTCGCTCCTCCCCCTCCGCCCATCATGCCGCCGCCCATGAACATGCCGAGCCTGGCTGTCCCGAGGCTCAACCGTATCGGCGGCAGCGACGGCGACCACATTCGGCGGGGACGGAACCCGCCGCCGCCTCCGCCTCCAAAGCCTCCACCGAAGCCGCCTAGGACGACCCCGAAGAGCGCCGCTGTCGTCGCTGTCTGCGCAGTCTGCTGGAGCATGTTGGCCGCCGTTATCGAGGTGCGCGCCGAGACAGGGACTATCCAGTATGGGACCATGGAGAGCGTCATCTCCTGGAGTGTAGATTGCTCCTGCATGTGCCTGTGAAGGAAACCCTTGTCCATCAGTTCGTGAATCTTCGCCATCATCGGGTCCTTGTCGGCGAACTTGATCGGAAGCATAGTGGACTTTTGGATGCTCGTCCACCCTGTGTTGCCCAGTGTGACTCCGCTACCGCAATACTCGCAGGTTATGACCATCTCTCCGAACTTGGGTGAGATGGGCGCTCCGCAGTTGGGGCACTTGAGCGACGTTGCATCCATCGGCGCGAGGACGGGGGCCTTGGGCGCCGACTGGGACTGGGGCGACGGCTGAGAGCCGGCGAGGCTCGCTCCGCACTTCATGCAGAAACCCGCTCCGTCAGGGTTCTGAGTACCGCATTTTGGACAGATCATTCACAAACCGCCTTTAGACCGGCTTCCCGCACTGAGGACAGAACTTGGACGCTCCGGTGATAGGCGCGCCGCAGTTCGGGCAAGCCTTCTGAGCAGCCTGAGGGGCTGCAGGAGCAGGTTGGGCCGCCACCGCCGCGCCGCAGTTTGGACAGAACTTCGTTCCCGCCTGCATCTGCGTGCCACACTGGGCACACGTCTGGGTCTGGGCCTTTGGAGCTGCCGCCTGCTGCAGCGAAGCGCCGCAGTTGGGACAGAAGGTGCTGTTGGCCGCGATCATAGACCCGCAGTTGGGACACGACCTCTGCTGCTGACCGCCGCCCATCATTCCTTGGGTCATCTGTCCGCCGAACGCGTAGCCCATTCCGGCACCCGCTCCGATCCCGACGCCGAGCCCTGCGCCTATCCCCGCCGTCCCGGACTGGTTGTTCGCAGCATCGACCATCGCCTGGCCCGCTTGGTACTGCATGTAGTTGACGCCGAGTACTTGGATCTGCGACCTGGTGTCAATCGCCTTCTGCACTTCATCGGGCAGACTTATCGTCAGACCCGAAATCTTGTTGATCTCTACTCCGTACTGCCCGAAGTTGTCCGGGGCCGTCGCTAGGATGGCCTGCTCTATATTGGTTAGGCTGGCTGCCAGGTCCGTGACCTTCATCCCCTGAGCCTTCATCTTCCCCAAAGCGTTGTATACTAGGATGACCATCTGTTCCTTGAGCCTCGACTCGACGTCGTCCGAGGTCTCTGCTGCGAACGTTCCTACGAACTGGTTGATGAAGTTCTCGGGGGACGAGACTCTCCACCTGTACTCCCCGAAGACCCTGAGGTTCACGAGCCCGAAGGTCGGGTCGGTGAACTGATAGGGCTGCGTGCTGCCGAACTTCCCGTCGAGGAACCGTTTCTGAAGGTAGTAGACCTCGGCCTGCTGCTGGACGCCCGTGAAGAACTTGAGCAGGCTGCCGACGATGGGAGCATTGAAGTCAGTGAGTGCGTACCTGTTAGGCTGGTCGAAGTAGGTGAGGACCTTGCCGTCCCTGTAGAAGACCGCTATCTCGTCCTCGCGGACGACGATGTTGTCGTTGAGCCTGATGTTCCGCGGGACCTTCCACATCACGTTGTTCTGCTTGAACTGATCTTCCCAATTGACCGTTATTGAACCGAGCACGCTTCCGCCGGTGGCGGGAATGTTTCCGCCTGCAGTCGAATTTTTACCGAATAGACCACACATGTTTCTTACACTCTCACTTGACCAATATATTCTCTATGGCTTCCATCCGCACGCCCCACTTCTGCTTGAAGTCCGCGATGGCGCTGCTGACAGCCGAGACCTTCGTCTGGATGGAGCTAGGCGCTGTCGGGTCATAGATTAGATTCTGCGGAGATGTCGCCGCGAGCAGCTCGACGGCCGAGTTCACAAAATCATAGTCGTACTCATACAGCTTGTTGAGGCGGTCGTTGTTTATGCTGATTGTCGCAACGAAGCCCGAGTAGCCCTGCTGCGCGTGTCGTACCTGTCCGCTCACTCCCTGGGTCTCGAATATCAGGGATCCCACGGTGGAGAGGTTAGTGAAGTCACCCGCGGCGACCATCTGCTTACGGAGGCCCTCGAGGTTGGCCTTGGTCTGATCCAGCTTGTCCGCTACTTGGTTGCGGAGCAGGTTGTCCGAGACGCGGAGGTCTTCCTGTGTCCTGTAGCCACGAAGACCGGGGATGAGGAGCTCGAGCTTCTTCTGGAAGCCTCTGCTGTCGTCGACCTGCTGCCTAATATCAGGATTGTCTTGGGACGTGGGGTTGTCTTGGGGGGTAGGATTATCTTGAGATACAGGATTATTTTGTGACATCATCAACAACTTCTTGTCTTGACGATTCGGGAATCGCTCCTCTATATATAGGGCGCGAACGCAGAATTAACCCTAATTCGCTCGTCGAAAAGCTACTTCGAGGGGGCGGCCTTGATCCAGGCAGCGGATTGCTTCTTCGCGACCTCGTCGGGCATCGGCTGAGGCGGGTGTTTCATCAGCCACGCGCTGGGCGCTAGAAGTGGACCGCCGACCCTCCTGTCGAGCGCTATCTTGCAGTACCTTATCGCGTCGACGACTACCCCTGCGGAGTTCGCCTTGTCGTCCACGTCGAGCCTGAGCTCCATGTTGAACGGTATCCCTGGGAACATCTTCCCCTCGATACGGATGAAGGCGAGCTTGGTATTGCCGAGATAGGGGATGAAGTCGCTCGGGCCGACGTAGATGTCGTCGTCCGGCAGGCGCTCGGCGAGGACGTTCTGGACCGCCTCGGTCTTGGATATCTTCTTCGACTCCAGGCGGCTGACCTCCTTCATGTTGAGGAAGTCGGTGTTGCCTCCGACGTTTATCTGGTATGTCTTCGTTATCTTCACGCCCCGGTCGTTGCACAGCTGGGCGAGCGTCCTGTGGACGATGGTGGCGCCGACGACCCCCTTGACATCGTCCCCGACGATGGGTACGTTCTTCGATGTGAAGCGCTCGGCCCAATCCTTGTTGGAGGCGATGAACACGGGCATACAATTGACCATCCCGACCCCCGCCTCGAGGGCGGTCTCGGCCCAGAACTCGGTCGCCTTCTGGCTGCCGACCGGGAGGTAGTTGACCAGCACCTCCGTCCCCGTCTTCCTGAGCTGCTCGAGTATCGAGTCGCGGAGCTTACTGGGCGAGGCGCTGTTCTTCACTGGTTTGATCTTGTTGTCCACGAAGATTCCTACGCCGTCGAGTATGGGCGACTCCATCACCGTCACGTCGGCGCCTGAGACCGAATCAACCCACTCCACGACGTTCGGAGGCTCATAGATGGCCGTCGACAGCGCCTTACCGACCTTGTTGGCGCCGACGTCGAAGGCGCTCACAAATTCGATATCCTCTATACCGTACTGGCCGATCTTAGCGTTACCGTAGGCCTTCGCTTCCTTGTCTCCCGACTTGCGGAGATTGACACCCTGTATTATCCCTGAAGCACAGTTGCCCACCCCTACGATTCCGACTTTTACCCCCGACATATTTTATAGTGGTAAAATAGTACGGGATAAAGGTTTGTTTTGCCTGTTTATTACGTAGGGTCGAGGCGTGGTTGCAGATGACCTTCGTGCAGAGATTGAAGGAGAAGGTGCAGAAAGAGAACCTCTGGTTCTTCTTGCTGATCTTGCTTTCGAAGAAGCCGAGGTACGGCTACGAACTCAGGAAGCTCGTGAGGGACGAGTTCGGCTTTTGGAGCGGAAACGTGACGGCCTACAGGGTCCTCTATGCCCTCGAGGGTGCCGCCCTGGTCAAGAGCGAGAAGGGTGAGAGGCGCAAGTACTACACCATCACCGACAAGGGGAGGAAGGAGGTAGGGCTGGCCAGGGAGTTCCTCGCGGAGGTCCTGGATGCCTCGCAGCTGTAGGACTGAAGGCGTATTCTACGGGCGTTCCTCCTGCGCCTTCCTCGGCCTCCAATCGTGACGGTCCAGCTATGCCCGGGCTGCCTATCCGCTATCGCGGGGCATCGTCTGGCGGATATCCCTCCTTCGCCTTTGCCTTGAGCGCTTCAAGCCAGACATGGTGATAGTATCTCACGTTCGAGGGCCTGACTAGATAGTTCAGCCTCGCGAGCCAGCCCTTCTGGTTCTCCTCAGTAAGGACGCGACAACCCTCTGGTTTCTTCTCGATCAACCACGCGTGATAGGCATCCACCCCCTCGAACTGGGCACTCCACGCAAGACGCTCGTAGGGAACGAATTCCTCCACCCTGGACGAGAGGGTCACGCCGAAGATCCCCCAGCTGAACTTGGACCCCGACGCAAGTTCCTTGCCTCCTCCCTCTATGACTACCCTCCTGACGGTCGGATACCACTCGGGCCACAAGGAAGCACGTACAAGCCACGCCCAGAGGACATCTGGGGATGCCGGAATCTCCAGCTCGTTGCTCACATGAACCGTCGTGTTCCCGAAGCTGTACCTTTCCGGCCAGATTATCTCCATCTCTCGGTCCGTCCTTGCGGGCGTGCGCGCGGGACCTACTTTTCCTTTGCTTGCCTGAAGAGCTCGGAATCTCTTAAACTGCTTTACCAGTAAGGGCGGCGCGTACGCGCCGGCAACGCAGCTAGAGCCAGACGATGATCTCGGCCCGAGGTCCGCTAATCAGCTCGCCGCTCAAGCAGTTCAGGAAACCCCGGGAATCGGGCACTTTCGAGGACGAAACCGTGGTCGCTCCGATAGGGGTCGAAGCCGTGGTTGAGGTTGCCGAAGACGAAGTCGTAGTTGGCGCACCCGAGGACGAGGACGTGTTCGACCCGCTGGAAGTCGTGGTTGTCTGAGAGTGGGTGTTGGAGACAGACTGGACGCCTAGTGCAGCCACCAGACTTCCAAAGTAGGATGGCAATGCACCGTAGGGGTTAGGCAGACTGCCTGACGTCAGGTAGACGTATCCCATGGAATTCGATATGCTGTCGATGTACGTCTGATTGACGGAACCCACCCCATAAGAGATTGACGCGAAGTTGGATTTGGCGTAAGATGCGTGCCAGCCAGATACGGCTGAGGGACTCGGCAATCCCAAGTTTTCGTAGACCACTATGACGTCGACCGTGCCAATGTAGCCGGGAATGGTATCGGCCCCAGGGTTTCCGACGGTCATCGTGTAACCGATAGACTTGATGTAGGCGTTCAGGGAGGAATAGTAGCCTTCGTTGCCTGCAACGTTCGACATCTCGTCCAAGAAGATGCCACTTACGTTGTACCAACCCTTGTAGGAGTTGATGTCAGCGATGACGGAAGCAGCCGGTCTGGCGGCGTAGCTCGTATGGACGTAACCGAGCACTATCACGCCTGCGGACCTCAGGGCTTGTATGCCGCTAACGTAGTTAGGGTCCTGGGAAGCTCCAGGACCGTTGTCAGGGTTGATCACAGCTACGATGCTGACTCCCGGGTTGGCGGCCTTCGCTTGGATCACCGCGGTCCAGGTACTTCCGGGGTAGGTGTAAAGCGGGATGATGATGCCGGTTGCCGGGGACGAGGACAAGGCTGAAACAGCGTGCGGCGTGTTCGCGGCAGATAGGGCGAAAATGATTGCGACGGCAAAAGCAGCCCAGTGTAGTTGCCTTACTGAATGTACTGGGAGGCGCAAACTAGCGAATGCCCTGAAAATCTGCTTATAATTTGTTATGCAGTAATCTTACGGCATGACCCTATGTAGCTGAGTTACAGTTTGCTCCAGAACCTTCAGGCGGTGAAAAGCACTGAAGGCGGCGAACTCGAAGGTAGCCCCGGCAGGAATGGTCAACCGCCTTTGGACCATTTCATGGCTCGACGAGCTCAGGTCGTGGTTCCGGGCACGCCCAGGCGGGACGGATGCAACATTTAGAAAGAGAGTAAGCGGAAGCAACAGACAACCTACAGGATAGAGCTTTTGAAGCCCGCATCAAGGAACAACAGAGCAAACGTGAAAATTCTTCAGAGCAAACGCACGAAAGTAACTGGCTCGGCGGAGGGAAATGGACGAGCAATTGCCGAACTACTTTCTACGAATGGGTCAATCTGCTCGGTCAATCAGACGATCAGGTCAGAGGCGCCACTTGACAAGCTCCGCGGCGCATTGAGTGGGTCTTGATGTCCTCCGCATGGACGGAAAGGATCAAGCAGATTTCATGCTTCTATGAAGGGGACAATCCGGTCCAAGGGCATTATGTCCGTGACAATCCCCCTACGAAGTCGGTACCTCCGCGAGAGAGATTCGACGTAGTGATAGTAGGGGGAGGGATCAGCGGCCTCACCGCCGCTCACGGCCTCAAGGACAAACGCGTTCTTGTGCTCGAGAAGGATCGAAGCCCGGGTGGTGCGGCTAAGATGAAGGAATGGAACGGGGTCAAATACACTTTGGGTCCAACGAATGTCAGATTAGGTTACGATGTCGAACTGAACGGGAGAAGATTCGACTATCTCACCCCGTTTTTTGACGAAATCGGGGTCAGGTGGAGCAAGATTCACGAACCCACCGATGCCCTCTTCGTAAGGGGAAAACTGATCAAGAACATCCTTGGTGAAGGAGTGGACGAGCTGCCTTTTTCCAAGGGAAGGAAGGAGAAATTCAAGGAAGCCTGGGAGTATCTAAAAACGCTGCTCGAAAGCCCAGATTCTCCGGTCGTTCCCATAGAGGCGAACGGGGCAAAGGCCCTGAAATTAGACCGCCAGAGTCTTGGTCACATGCTCGATAGGTTCGGGCCCGACGTGGGCGCCCTCGTAGACCTGATGAGCCGGTCCATGTTTGGAGGAGGCTCTCACGAGGTCTCCGCCTTCGCTGCGCTCGCCTACCTGAGAGGTGAGTTCTCAGAGCAATATGGAGCGCCCGGCGGAACCGGCATCCTCGTCGAGCGTCTTCAGTCGACCACGAAGGACTGCATCAGAACGAGGTGCATCGTGGCCGGGATCGAGCAGGATGGTTCCTCAGCGTACGTCACCTACCTGGATGAAGACCATACACCTGTGACCGTCGGCTGCAAAGTGGTCATCTACGCTGCCTCGAAGCATGTGGCGAACAGGATATTCAGGGACCTCCCGACCAAGAAGGTGAATGCCCTGTACAGGATGAAGTTCGACGCCTACTTCGTGGCTAACTTGTTCTGCGATAGCACAGTCTACGATGATTCGTTCGGTGTCTACTTCGAAGATGCGATTTTTACGGACCTCTCGGTCAACAACTGGCTGAAAAGGGGCGGTAACAAGAGCGGTAAGCAGGTCCTGAGCCTCTTCTGTCCCAGAGGGGTTAACGGACGCGATGAGCTACTCTCGAAGCCCATTCGTTCTTGGTTACCCAAAATCCTGAGCGACCTGGAGAGGTACATTCCTGGTAGCGCGGCCAGAGTCAGCGGCGTCGAGATATGCAGATATGGACACCACTATGCGATTCCTTATCCGGGTTTCATCACTGGGGATCGCAAGATCATAAAGAAGCGCTACCGCAGATACCTGTTCGCCAAGGACGACACCCAGGGAGTTCCGTGCCTTGAAAGCGCGATCTGGAGCGGCATGAAAGCCGCTGAAGAGGCCCGAGAAAGGCTCAGGTAGGCTCGACATCCTCCGAAAATCATACGTTCATTGCGAGGAAAAGTCTTCGTCGAGCTAGGACCCCGGTACGAGTTTCATCGAGTCCCAAAAAAGCCTTAAGATTCAGCCTTTGTACAAATCGTCAGAGCTCTTGTCGAGATCGTACAAGATGTATGTCGGAGGGAAGTGGGTGGACTCGGAATCGGGAGAGACATTTGACGTAATCAACCCCGCGACAGAGCGACTCCTCGGAAGCGTGCCCAAGGGGTCCAGAGCCGACGCCGGCGCAGCGATAGATGCGGCGAGGGCTGCTTTCGACAATGGAATTTGGAGCGGAAAGACACCGGCTGATCGCTGTAGCCTGCTATGGAAGCTCGCGGATCTGGTGGAAAAGAATGCGGACCACCTTGCAGAGGTAGAGTCCAAGAATGTCGGCAAGACGATAAAGTACAGCAGAGATTCGGACCTCCCTTTCATAATCGACAACCTGAGGTTCTTTGCGGGCTGCGCCCGTATGCTTGAGGGCAAGTCCGCCGCCGAGTATTCTGGCTTGGGAACGAGCATCATCCGAAGGGAGCCGCTCGGCGTCGTCGGAGCGATAATCCCGTGGAACTATCCGCTGTTCATTGCTACCTGGAAGATAGCTCCCGCGCTCGCAGCTGGGAACACACTAGTCATAAAGCCGGCCAGCCTCACACCATTGTCGCTTCTGGAGTTCTGCAAGCTCGTGGAGGCCAGCGGTCTCCCTGCAGGGGTCTTCAACGTGGTCACGGGTCCTGGCGAGACGATAGGGGCCGAGCTTGCGACGAGCAAGAAGGTCGACATGGTCGCGCTGACAGGAGACACGGCGACGGGAAAGAAGATAATGCAGATGGCGTCGTCCAACGTGAAGAGGGTCCATCTTGAACTGGGTGGGAAGGCACCGCTCGTCGTTCTGCCCGATGCGGACATCGAGACCGTGGCTCAGGGCGCGGTCGTCGGGGGCTTTTGGAACACCGGTCAGGATTGCACCGCCGTGACTCGGGTGATTGCGCACAAGAAAATCTACGAGAAGCTAATCAAGAGAATGTCCGAGAAGGCCCGGAATTTCAGGATAGGCAATCCGCTGGACAAGGCAACGGATATGGGACCCCTTGTCTCAGAGACGCAGAGAGAGAGGGTTGAAGAGTTCATTCGGGTAGGAGAAAGTGAAGGAGCCAAGGTTGCCGTCGGCGGGAGGAGACCGAAGAACATGAAGAAGGGCTTCTTCCTCGAGCCGACGATTCTAAGAGACACGACGCAAGACATGAGGGTCTGCAGGGAGGAGATCTTCGGGCCCGTCATCTGCGCGTATGACTACAGCTCGCTAGATAGGGCAATCGAAGACGCCAACGCAGTCGACTACGGGCTTGCGGCTTCAGTCTACGGGCGAGATGTGACCTCGTGCATGAAGGTTGCGAACAGCTTGAACTTCGGGACAGTTTGGATCAACGAGCATGGAGTGCTCGTGAGCGAGATGCCCCACGGCGGATTCAAGCAGTCCGGGTTCGGCAAGGACCTCTCGCTGTACTCGTTCGAAGAGTATACGCGTCTGAAGCACATCTACCTCGATCTGACGGGGAGAGCAGTGAGGCCCTGGCACTCCACCGTATACCACGGAGACTGACCTCTAAAAGAGAGGCCGCGTTCCTTCGGAGTGTTCGTAGACTTTTACCCCTCGTCTGCCCAACTCCCTGAAGTAGGGGAGAGGGTCTATGCACGACTCGGGGGGCACCACGCCCCTCGTCTTGATTGTTCCCTTGGCGAGCCACTGCGCCGCTATCGATGGGGGCACTCCGGTATCTACGGTCCCCCCGCCGATCTTCCACCCGTCGTTCGGACCGGTGACCGCATCGTACTTCGATGTCGCCGGCCGCCCGTCGATCTCGCCAAACAACTCCACGCGCTGAACGTCAATGTCGAGTTCGGGTTCGGTCTTCGGAGCGGAGTCAACGACGGCTGCAAGCACGTCGAAGGGTTTCACATCTGATCCCTTTACCTTGACCGGTGAAAGTGACGCAAGCCCCATCCGCACGAGCAGCATGACGGTCTTGGTGAACTCGGGAGGATATGCGACGATGAAATCCATGTCCTTTACTCCCTTCCCGATGGTCATAGGAAGCGTCGCCAGTTCAGAGTGTAACGTATAGTAGCCCTCCATCTCGTTGAGTGGCTCTGGCAGCGCGAACCGTTCCTTTCCTGACAACGCCGGAATCTCCTTGAGCTCGCCGTCTCGCATTATGATCGGAGGCAACGTGAACTCGTCGATCACGGTCCTGAGCGAGTAGGGAGCTTGGAAGACCTCTGAGGGCTTTGAGACGACCACAGAGCCGCTGCGCAGATTGACCTTTGAGACCTTCGTCATCTTCGAGGCCCCGTATCCCGCCAAGACGTTCATTGTGCCGGGGCTGCTGCCCATTCCAAGGATGCAGGTGACGCCCGCATCTTTAGCCCTCCTGTCGAACTCCAATTGTTTGACCGTCGTATGGTAGAGACCTCCCAGGTCGACATAGCTGACCCCAGACTGTATCGCCGCCTCCATCACGAGCAGGTTGAACTGGTACCAAGTGGAATTGATTACTACGTCGTATTGGCCAAACAACCTCTTCAATTCTGTGGCATCCGTAGCATCAGCCTGCACGGCCACCGTCTTGCTCCCGCCGAGCTCAGAGACCGCCCGCTTTGCCGCTTCGTAGTCGACATCGGCCACGCCGACCGTTTGCACGTCTGGCGATTCAAGAAGGTCTCTGATGATGACCTGGGCCATCGCGCCCGCGCCACCGAGGACGATGATCTTCATTTCAGGTTGCTCCTCTCTGTGTCTCTAGGCAGTGAATCTGCAGCATTTGGACATTCGCCATCCGGGAGAGAACGCGGTCCCTTTTCTTCAATTCGCTTCGAACCACTGGGTTCTAGGAACTTAATAGGGGATTGCCTGCTAAGCGGACGAAGTGTGGCCGAGCATCCCGCCTGTCTGTAGCAACTATTTCTTCGAGATCAAGTCGTTCAGTATCTTACTGTCGAAGACTATTCCGCAGGTCGGGCATATGAGAAAGAGTCCGTGCCCAAAATCTGACTTGCCACTTGACAGATAGGAGCCCAATACTGAAAGCTTAGCTACCTTGAGAATATCGCTATCAGTCCATCCTTCTGCCCCCATTGCCCCTTTGTCTTCAAGCATCGGTTTGCCTGCCAGGATGGTGAACTTGTGCCCGAGAGGACATACGATTTCAGTCGGTGCTCCTATCATCTCAAATCAGCTACGATGAATCGGTTATCAAGTATTGCTTTCCAAACTGGTTTGACACCCTCTCAAATCTTACCCGTCATTTGCGCGCTATTACGTCCCCTACAAGTTAGCAGGGTCGGTAGCATCAGGGTTAAATACGCGGTCTGCGGATTATGGTCTTACAGGCAAGCCTCGGTTCGACGACTCGGAGCGCTCTAGGATTCTGATTCTCTGACAAGGATTTTCCTGTAGAAGCAAAAAAACATTGAGTAATTTCGAAGCTATGGGACTCCACCCCGCCATGCTTAAGGGACTCCAGGGGATGGGTTTCAGCAAACCAACCCCCATCCAGGAGCAGACGATAGGCCCGCTGCTGAAGGGTAAGGACGTGATAGGGCAGGCCAAGACCGGTTCTGGAAAGACCGTCGCCTTCTCGTTGCCGTTATTGCAGTCCATCGATGAGAGAAGATCCCGAATCCAGGCCCTGGTCTTGGCGCCTACACGGGAACTCGCGGTCCAGATAACACAGGAGATGAGGAAGCTCGGCGCCTACACCGGCGTCAGGGTGGTCACCATCTATGGGGGACAATCGATTGGCGCCCAGAGAGACGAGCTGAGGCGAGGAGCCCACGTCGTCGTCGGCACCACCGGACGGGTCATGGACCACATAGAGCGCAGGTGGATGGACTTGGGATCGGTCAAGTTCGTGGTCCTTGACGAGGCGGACACCATGTTGGACATGGGCTTCATCGACGACGTCGACTACATCCTCGGCCTCATCCCGGGTAAGAGGCAGGTGTGCATCTTCTCTGCTACGATGCCGCAGAAGATCACCGAGCTCTCCAGGAAGTACATGAACGACCCTGAGAAGATCATGATCGATTCGGACGAGCCCTCCGTCGAGACGCTCGACCAGTACTACGCGGTGGTCAAGCATGATGAGAAGCTAACGTTCCTCGTCGACCTGCTGCAGAAAGAGAAGCCGGCCAGTACTATCATCTTCCGCAGGACCAAGCGCGGGGCCGATAAGCTCGCGATGGACCTCCACAGTAAGGGATACGAGGTCGTGCCGCTCCACGGAAACCTCTCGCAGAACCAGAGGGACCACTACATGAACGCCTTCAGGAACGGCCGCGCCGATATCCTCGTGGCCACAGACATCGCAAGCAGGGGCATCGACGTATCACAGGTGGACTGCGTCGTGAACTACGACGTGCCCGTCGACCCGCTGATGTACTTCCACAGGGTGGGAAGGACGGCCAGAGCCGGAAGACAGGGGAAGGCGTTCTCCTTCGTGTCGAAGGAGGAGTCGGGTGATTTCGCCCGGATCCTAAGGATGACCAAGGCGCCGATAACGCCGATGAGACCAGAGGACAAGCTGCAGACATTCGACCCAAACAAGCCGAGCAGTCACGGTGGCGGAGGTCGGAGGCCCAACAACCGTAGCCAGCATCGACAGGGCACGAGCAAGCAGCCCGCCTGGAAGCGCTATCGATGAAGAACGCCGCGTAGATGATACGGCCTTATCCCTCACCGCAGTGTAGCGAGACAGGCAAGTGATGCGATGCCGTCAATTCCAGTCATCCTTCAGCACTAGCGCTTCTGCGCCAACTTCCCGCTACTTCTTACTGTGACTCTCAACGACGTTGAGGTTGATCGTGTGAGCCTTCTTCTCGTCGCCGCCGCGCTTGCTCTTCAGCATGATGCTGCCCGACGCCCGATAGCCGCACGAGCCGGTGCTGAAGTCTGTCGGCAGCGCCATCACTTCCGTCTTCGTCCCGTCTTCCTCCTCGAAGATGACTTTGATGCTTCCCATGCGGTCGGGTGCAGAGTTTCTCGTTATAACCGGTTGGATATCCGATTGCGTTGACGCGTCGGAGGGATGGCCAATCATGTGGCCGTGCACCCTTCAGGGCGCACTGAGCTCGTACGGAGGCTTGTTTCTACCTACGACTTCCACAATCTCACTCCAAATTACGTCCATAACCCCGTTGATTGCCTTCACTTCTTCGATTAGCCTGAGCAATTCTCCACTGCTTTGGACGAACGCCTCCGCCCTCAAGTCGATCGTATACTGCCCTATGGTTTTCGCTACGAAAGTAACCTCCTTGTGCGTCAGCAACTCTCTCCCCACGGCCTCCGTTCTCCCGCCCCCCGTGTGAATCAGGAGTTGTACGACTCGCCAGCCGAATATGTCTGATGGTTCCTTCGAATAGTCGACCATCTCCTGAAAGTCGACCGCGACGACTGGTTCGTCACCAACAACCCATTTATCGTGTCCCGCCGGCACCAATGAGACCTCTCCCGCTTTCACGTCTTTTTCCGTTCCGTCATCCATGACTATGTGCAGGGTACCCGATACGTGGTATTGGAAGTGCGGGGCTTCACAGCTCTTCGTCTTCGCGGTCGGCGCTAGTGAGGTGGACCAGCGCCATTGGGGTTGAAGCACATTCCGCGTAACCGTAGCTCCGCCTATCTGCACTACCTCAAATCTGCCCTTGTCGAAGTTCGTAGTTTCATCGGGTTCATTGAGACTTTTGACTTCAATCTTTGCCAATAATACCGCGGCGGCGCAACCCGAACTTGGTATAAGGACTTTCAGACGCTGTAATTTCAAGCATCCGGTACGCAAGCTTGTTCCGTTTCCCTCATCGGCTGGACCTTCATCGAACTCTTCGGCTGAGGAGTACCCGCTGACGGGCAGTGGCGAACTTCTCTCTGCGTCCGCGGCGCAGCGATCGGGACGCTACTGGGCAGGCGAGGTATCGGAGGTAGCGACGACGGCTGTCGCGGGGACGACGGGGGTCGGAGGACTCTGACGAGTTTCCTGGATGCCGGCATACCCTGCCGACAGGGGCACCTGGAATCTTGCCACGTTCTCCCTGATTATCCCATATGCCTTCTCTGCGTCCGAGTTGGGCAGGTCGCCCAATGCGAGGGGCTCTCCTCCGAGCCTGAGCGTGCTCTTGATGGTAGATCGCGTAATCCCCTTCTCCAGCACCACGTTCGAGATGTCCTGATAGTTGAAGTCGGTGTAATCCTTCTTCAGGCCGAGCGCGTGCGTATGCCGCAGGATGATGCGCTCATTCGTTAATACCACAGAGTCTACGTTGATTCTGGGGTGATAGATTTTCTGCGGAATATAGAGCGCGACCTGCTCGTTCGGTCCGAGTATCTTCTGCAGGTCGTCTGGAGAGTTTTGCAATATTACCGAGACTTCCTACGGTTATTGCCTAATAGGCATCGGGGTAGATTCTACTGGAGGACGCCTACGTATCGCTCCTGAAAGCAGCTCAATTGGACATCGGGGGGCGCCCAGCGGACCGAAGGCACGGAGGAGAGATATTGCGACAAGAAATGAGGTGTCGATTGGCGCCATCCTACCGCACGGCACACAGCGACTCATGAGCCGATTTGCCAGCAGCGCGCATTTTTGCTCACTTTCGTGGGCGGATTACGATGATTATCTCCCTTACCCATCACTTTTGACCACATGTCTCCTTTTTCCCTACTTTTTGACGGCAGGACAGTAATAGCAGTGTCGCCAGAGGACTTCTATGGAAAGAACGACGAGACGTATTGACCAGAACAAGAGAAAATATGATTCTATCGATCTCATTCGAGAGAACGCTTTGGTACAAGATATAGCCAGCAAGTCGGCCCTTATCGAGAAGGGAGAAGGGGTACTTCGTGGCCTGGACGAATCTCTCGTCCAATCGAATTCGGGTTCGTCGGGTGCCCCACAATGAAGTATCGAAGTAGGTTCACCATCGCCTCGAGTATTCTGCGGACAGCTCAGAATGGTAGCAGTACAAAGACCAGGCTGATGTATGGCGCATATCTGTCATCCGTGCAAATCAACGAGTATCTGACATTCCTGCTGGCAAACAAGCTGATCATAAGGGACGAGATGGCGCACACCTACGCACCCTCCGATAGAGGAATTCAGTTCTTGCGGTCGTTTGATGAAATGGAGAGATTGAGCTCCCTGGACGAATCGATTACGGCTCAAGTCGGAAAGTAAAAACAGAGGAAGGAAGGCCCCACTCTTCCAGATATGATGCGGTCTGTTCAGTCAAACTTCGTATTATGTGCACCGGAACAACCTGTGGACCGGGGGTCCTTCATCTTCTCGCTCGCCAGCTTGAAGATCACGCTCTAGGCACTCTGGACACCGGGGACGTTCCTGACCTCCTCGAGTTCCGGCGCCCGCTCATAGCCGGCGACTTCCATCCTCAGGGCGCTGGTATGCGTCCTGGGAAGCCAGAACATGGTCGTGGTGTAACCGCGCCTCGTGCCGGGAAAACCGTAAACCGATTCCAGCTCTTATCTTATCATGTAGCGGCGAGTTCTCTCCGGACGATGGGTGCGACGAGGGTGCCCAGGATCTCGATGGCCCGCAACATCTTCTGGTGCGGAAGCGTCGAGACACCCATCTGGAACGTGATGCGGGAGATGCCGCCGAGGACCTTGTTCACATAGAGTATCTTTTCCGCGACGGTCTCGGCGTCGCCAATCAAAAGCGCGCCCGTGGGTCCGCGTGTAGTGTCGTACTGCTTCCGGGTCGTCGGCGCCCAGCCGCGTTCCTTGCCTATCTCGGTGAACGTGTGTGCGTACCCCGGATAGAAGTCGTCCGCAGCTTGCTTGGTGGTGTCTGCCAGAAAGCCGATGGAGTGAAGGCCCACGGTGAGCCTCTCGGCGGGGTGACCGGCGCGGCGGCCTGCCTCGCGGTAGAGGTCGATGAGAGGGCGGAATCGTTCGGGTTCGCCCCCAATGATAGCGACCATCAAGGGAAGTCCGAGCACACCGGCGCGGACGAAGGACGTGGGGGTGCCACCCACGCCGATCCAGATGGGCAACGGATCCTGCAGGGGACGAGGATAGACCGCTTGGCCGGTGAGCGGCGCGCGGTGCTTGCCAGACCAGTGGACGTGCGTGTTTTCGCGGATGGTGAGGAGGAGATCGAGTTTCTCTGCGAAAAGCGAGTCGTAGTCTTCGAGATTGAGACCGAAGAGGGGGAAGGACTCAACGAATGAGCCGCGACCGGCTACGATCTCAGCGCGGCCATGGGAGATGAGATCGAGAGTGGCGAATTCCTGGAAGACGCGGACGGGGTCAGCGGCACTGAGGACGGTGACCGCGCTGGTGAGACGGATGTTTTTTGTACGAGCGGCGGCTGCAGCAAGAATCACGACCGGGGCAGAGTCGAGGAACTCGGCCCGGTGATGTTCGCCGATGCCGAAAACGTCGAGGCCG
>Ga0182024_10001621_pt1 | contig 57607 bp, 56 predicted proteins | sample P32metaG_FD_120480 | JGI IMG/M metagenome (GOLD analysis project Ga0182024, IMG submission 120480) | Permafrost microbial communities from Stordalen Mire, Sweden - P3-2 metaG (Illumina Assembly) | ecosystem: Environmental > Terrestrial > Soil > Wetlands > Permafrost | place: Sweden: Stordalen...
ACGAAATACTTCTCGCCTTCGACCTTCATGCCGATGTGGCCTTCCATGATGAACCAGAATTCGGTCCAGCCGACATGGAAGTGGCCCTTGCCGCCGTTGCCATTGTCATCGGGAACCGGTGCGCCCTTGCCGCGCAGGATGTTGGACGTGAAGTGGTCGTCCCATACGAACTTGCCGCCATAGCCCTTATCCGTGCCGTTGAACTCTTTCATGTAGTCGACATAGATCGGGTTGGAGTCCTTTTCCTTGTTCGGACCCGGCTGCTCGGTGACCTTGACATAGGTCATGCCCTTGACCGGATCGGGCGTCTCGGACGCCGGATAGATCGGCTCGGAGCCGTTCTGGCGCACTTCAAAGCGCAGCGCCGGCGCGGTGCCGACATTCTCCAAGGTGAACATATGGCGGTAGGGCACGTTGACCATGAAACCCTTGGTGGCGACGAAGGGATCATAGCCGTCGATCGAGACCTTGATCGAACCGTCCCAGACGATGAAGACGACGCGGTCGTCGGGATACATCTTCAGCTTGGTCTTAACGCCCGCACCCATCGAGATGTAATCGGCGACCTGGTCCTTGTTGCGGACGATGGGCTGGACCCAGTCGCTCGCGCCCTTATGGGCGGCCAGGATCTCCGACAGCTTCCAGTGCGGCTTGTTGGGCGCCGTATAGGGCGTCAGTTCGGTGGGCTTGGGCGCCCAGTACTGGCCGGTCATGCGCGGCTGCGTCACCGACATGTCCTCCTTGCCCAGGAACTGCGCCGATGCCGACAGCGGCATCAACAGCGCGACCGCCGTGGCGGCCAAGAGAGTACGCTTCATGCTTCTTTTCCTCTGGTCACGGCCGGCTCATGCCGGACCGTTTGATTTTGACGGGCTTTGTTCTTGTCGGCCGTCCCACGCCCCCTGATGGACGGCCTTTCATCTTCCGGCGCGCTTGGCTGCGTCGCTCTTTTGATGATTTGTCACTTTGTACTGTCACCCCTGCTGCGTGGCAACGTCAAAGCCGTGTTTGCAAGTGCGACCCACTTCGCTAATGCGATAAGGGCGGCCCTCTTCCGGAGCCGCCCTTGTCACTTACCCCACCGTTTTAAACGGGCATCTTACGTTTGGTGTATTCGCGGCCGATGATGGCCGAGTCCTCGCCGCATTCCAGCACCATGGCGCCGTCGGTGAGCTGCTTGATGATGTAGTCCGACGAATCCTTGTTGGTGTTGGCGGCGTTGAGGAACTTGACGTTGTTCTTCTTGCACAGGTCCAGCACCTTCTGACGCACCGCTTTCATTTCCGGCATGTCGACGATGTTGGGGCCGCGCTGGCTGGCGTCTTCCGGCATCACGTCCAGGCCATAGAGCCAGTAGCTGTGGTCGCCCGGACCCCATTCCGCCATCGCCAGGCCGGGCAGCGCGAGCGTGCCGTCGACCTGCTGGTCGGCAAAGGTGTCCTCGATCTTGACGCCATAGATCAGCTCGCCCTTGGGGTTGAGCGGCCACAGATCGGCAACGTGGTTATACTTGAACAGCTCCACGCCCCAGACCTCGGCGGCGAAGCCGGCCGAGGAACCGCGCAGGCCCCGCATCGGCAGCTTGATGCCCGGGCGCGGGAACGGATAGCGGCAGCCCATCTGCATGGTGGTCGCGACCGCCTTGGTGTCGCGGGCATGGCACTGATGGATGCCGTGAATGCCGCAATCCAGCAGCTGGCTCAGCACCCAGGTGTTGGCGCGGGCATAAGCCTCGTCCAGACCGATGATGCCGGTTTCCACGAACACGGCGGGGGTGCGGTGGCCGGAGCGGGTCGGGCCGCCATCCACCAACCCGCGCATGAACTCACGCAGCTGGGAGAAGTCGACCGCGCCGTGTTCCATTTCGACATTGATGGCGTCGTACCAGGTGCGGGCCATCTTCACGCCCTGGGCGTAAGGGTCCACGCCCGGTCCAAGGCCCGAGCCGTTGTAATAGATCGGCTGGCCGTCTTCCCACAGCTCGATCGCCTTGTTGACGCGGCGGGGCTTGTAGTTCCAGTCCACCGTCGAAGGCTGAACATTCTGGCTGACCATGCTGCGCTGATTGACGTCGATCGGGCCCTTGAGATTGCGGCGCGGCTGCGCCTCGGCGGTGGTGGCCGCCGCCAGACCGGCCACGGCGCCGACGCCGGCTGCCAAGCCCAGGAAATCGCGTTTCTTCATGTCCATGGATTTGTTTCCCCCTGAGGAATTTTTTGATGCGCCGAGACTGTACCGGGGAAAAGTCGGCGTACAGGGAAAAACGATTTTGCAACTGCGAGAAGACTGCGTTTCTTGCGCTGAACAAAGGGCTGTGCCGTTTGGTCGCCCGTTCCTTGCGACACTTAGACAAGAAGTTACGCCTGCCTAGAAATCGAGCTCGTCTTCGGGTGTAGGCAGTCCGAATTCAACGGCGCGTTTGCGGCGTGCAATAGTATCGAGCGCGCCGTTCACAAAACCCGGCTCGTCGGCGCCAAAGAAGGCGCCCGCCACGGCGACATATTCATCGATTACCACCTTGGCGGGAACGTCGCGCCGGCCCACCAGCTCGAACACACCGCAGCGCAGGATGGCGCGCAGAATGGAATCCACCCGCTCCAGCTTCCATTTCTGCGACAGCGCGCCCGCGATGGCGCGGTCGATCTCGACCTGATGCGGGGGCACGCCGTTCAGGATGGCGGAGAAAAACTCCTGGTCGGGGACGACCGGCAATTCGGCGAAGCGATGCTCGACGAATTCCTGGCCGACCTCTTCGGCGCCGGACCCGTTCATCTCCATCTGGTAGAGCGCCTGCACCGCGGCCAGGCGGGCGGCGTGACGGGCATCGTTATGATTGCTCATGCCGATCCCAGGCGCTCGCCGAAGATGACCAGCGCCAGACAGGCACGCGCGGCGTCGCCGCCAATGTCATGGGTCATGGCCAGATCCCGCGCCGAGCCTTCATCCGAGGCCAGCACAATCCCCTGCCCCAGCGCTAGCCCCAAGCTGGACAGCGCGGTGAGCCCGCGCATGGTTTCGGCATAGAACATGTTGGCGGTAGCGGCGTGGCCGGTGACCGAACCCAACGCGACATAGCCATCGAAAGGACGCGCCGACTTGACCGCGATGGCGATGGCCGCGGGCAGTTCCAGCACCCCGGGCATGGCGATGCGCTCGAAGGTGGCGCCGCCTTTTTCCAAAGCGGCGGTGGCGCCGTCCACCAGGGCCTCGGCGACATCGGGATGATAGCGGGCTTCTACGATAAGAATGTTCATAGCAATCTCAGACGCTCCGCATCATGGCCGCGGCGGAGGGAGTCAACTTTTGACTTCTTCTTCGCCTTCGAGCTCGCCGATCAGCATTTCGAAATCGCGGGTCTCGCGGAAATTCTTGTAGACCGAGGCGAAGCGGACATAGGCCACCTTGTCCAGGCTGGCCAGCGCCTGCATCACCAGCTCGCCGATCACATTGGCCGGAATCTCGTTCTCGCCCATGGATTCGAGGCGCCTGACGATGCCGGTGATGGTGCGGTCAACCCGCTCGCGTTCCACCGGGCGCTTGCGCAAGGCGTGGTTGATGGAACGCTCCAGCTTGTCGCGGTCGAAGGACTCGCGGCGGCCGTTCTTCTTGATGACGATCAGCTCGCGCAACTGCACGCGTTCAAAGGTGGTAAAGCGGCCGCCGCATTCCGGGCAGTGGCGGCGGCGGCGGATGGCGGAATTGTCCTCGGAGGGACGGCTGTCCTTCACCTGGCTGTCGTCATGTCCGCAGAATGGGCAGCGCATGCTTTCCTCTTGTTCTTATGGATAGATCGGGAAACGCTGGCAAAGTTCGCCGACCCGGCGGGCCACGCTTTGCTCGAGCTGGGCATCGCCGGCTTCGTTCTTGGCCACGGCATCGACCACTTCCACGATCAGCTTGCCGATCTCGCGGAATTCGGCTGTGCCAAAGCCGCGGGTGGTGCCGGCGGGTGAACCCAGGCGCACGCCCGAGGTGACGACGGCCTTTTCGGTATCGAACGGCACGGCGTTCTTGTTGCAGGTGATGGCGGCGCGGTCCAGCGCATGTTCGGTGGGGCGGCCCTTGGCGCCCTTGGGACGCAGGTCCACCAGCATCAGATGGGTATCGGTGCCGCCGGTGACGATGTCCAGGCCCGACGACTTCAGCACTTCGGCCAGCGCCTTGGCGTTTTCGACCACATTCTTTGCATAGGTCTTGAATTCCGGCTTCAAGGCTTCACCGAAGGCGACCGCCTTGGCGGCGATGACATGCATCAAGGGGCCACCCTGCAGGCCGGGGAAAACGGCGGAGTTGATCTTCTTGCCGATCTCTTCGTTGCGCGAAAGGATCATGCCGCCGCGCGGACCGCGCAGGGTCTTGTGGGTGGTGGTGGTGACCACATCGGCGAAGGGCACGGGACTGGGATGCACCCCGCCCGCCACCAGGCCGGCGAAATGCGCCATGTCGACCATGAAGATGGCGCCCACTTCGTCGGCGATCTCCCGGAAGGCGGCGAAGTCGATGATGCGGGCATAGGCCGAACCGCCGGCCAGGATCAGCTTGGGCTTGTGCTCGCGCGCCAGCTCACGGACCTGGTCCATGTCGATGCGCTGGTCGTCGCGGCGCACGGTATAGGGCACAGGCTTGAACCACTTGCCGGAATAGTTGGCGGGATGGCCGTGGGTGAGATGGCCGCCGGCCGCGAGATCCAACCCCATGAAAGTGTCGCCCGGCTGCAGCAGGGCATAGAACACCGCCTGGTTGGCATTGGCGCCGGAATGGGGCTGAACATTGGCGAAGGCGGCGCCAAACAGCTTCTTGGCCCGCTCGATGGCCAGCCTCTCGGTGACGTCGACATATTCGCAGCCGCCGTAATAGCGCTTGCCGGGATAACCTTCGGCATACTTGTTGGTCAGGACCGAGCCTTGGGCTTCCAGCACCGCCTTCGACACGATGTTTTCCGACGCAATCAGCTCGATCTTGTCGCGCTGGCGGTTCAGCTCGTCCTGGATGGAGTGGAAGACTTCCGGATCGGCTGCCTGCAGTCCCCTGGTGAAAAAGCCGGAATCGGAGGGGGCGGAATTGGCGGCAGCCGACATGTCAAAGGCCTCTTTGCAACCGGGACGGGCTTGGGGGACGATGTTGCGCCCCCGCGCAGGAATGGCGGGTTTACCCCCTCTGGCGCACCAAATCTAGCGTTTCGCGCAAGTTTTCAGGCGATCCTTGCAACACCCCGGAAAAGCTGTGATTTCCCTGATCAGGGCACTGACAAGATGACGCCTGTAAACTAGGACCATTGGTGATGGGCAAAGACAGCGAAGACGACATCTTGAAGCTGGTGACGGAGATCGTCGCCGCCTATGTGAGCAAGAATCCGGTGGCAGCGGATGAGTTGCCGCAGATCATCCGCAACGTCCACGCCACCCTGGGCGGGTTCAGTGGCGCGGAGACGCGCGCCCTGCCCCGCCAGCCCGCCGTTCCGGTCAAGAAGTCGGTGCATGACGATTACATCGTTTGTCTTGAAGACGGCAAAAAGCTCAAGATGCTGAAGCGGTATCTCAGGGCCCGTTACAAGATGACGCCCGACGAGTACCGCGCCCGCTGGAACCTGCCGTCCAGCTATCCGATGGTGGCGCCCAACTATGCCCAGAAGCGCAGCGACTTCGCCAAGAAGATCGGGCTGGGCAAGGGCGAAGGGCGCAAGGGCAAGAAGAAGAAATAATGCGGGCGGCGGTTCGCCGTAGCCCCTGAAGCCAACGGAGGCTGAAGCCAGATGACCGCACGATTTCTTTGCGTCGCGGCATTGGCATCGGTGCTTGCCCTTCCCGCCATACGGTCCGCTTTGCACCAATAGCAGACATTCCGCCACACCATGCGGCGGCGGCGAGGCCAAACTGTGCTGTTCTGCACAGAACTTACTGGGGCAGCGGCTATACTAACGCAAGCTAGGACGGCTGCATTTGGGATGGCTCTGTTGAGCAAAAAACTGCCACGCGAAGACGCCCATTCAGAAAAGCTGTTGGCTGTGGCGAGTTACTGGCGGAAATGTGCTGCCCTGTCCAGCGAGCCTTGGCGCAGCGAGATGATGCGCGACACTGCTGGAGAGTTTGAAAAGGCAGCTGCCAAAGCCACGCATCAAACGGCCCAGAAGTTATTCACTGGCCAGACGCCTATGATCCGCCGCAACAAGGCGAGATTTTCCCTGGATTCCTGAGTGTCCGCTTTGCGCCAATAGCGGACATATCAGCGATATCCGATATTTCCCTGTGTCTGAACTGCTGCGCTACACATTCTTGACCGCGGCTTGCCGTTGCAACCATTGCTGCACGCGTGCGTCCTCACAGGCGGCAACGTTGAAGCGCATCCAGGGCGAGCGCTCGAGATGGGGACGGAATATGGCGCCGGGCGCCAGCATGATGCCTTCGCGCTGCGACGCTTCCGCCAGGCCAAGTGAATCCTCGATGTGGGGGTAGCGCGCCCAAGCAAACATTCCATCCGCCGGCTCGACGAACAGTTCCAGTCCGGCGCGCTCGAACGCGCGCACCACATTAAGGCGTGCTTGACCGAGCCGCTCATGCAGGCGCGAGAGGTATTTGCGATAGTGGCCATCGACCAACATAAGATAGATCAGCCGCTCGGTGAATTGGGAGGTGGTGATACTCGTCAGCATCTTAATGTCGGCAAGTTCTTCGGCGATGCCCTGGGCGCAGGCGACAAACCCCACGCGCAGGCTGCCGGACAAGGTCTTGGAAAAGCTGCGTGCGTAGATCACGCGGTTGAGCTGGTCGAGCGTCGCAAGCCGGGGCGTCGGATTGACCTGGAGATCGCAGAAGATGCCATCCTCCACGATCATGAAGCTGTGACGCTCCGCCGCCTGCAGCACCTTGAACGCGATGTGCGGACTCATGTTGGTGCCGGTCGGGTTCTGCATGACCGACTGGGTAAAATAGACTTTCGGTCGACGTGCCGCGGCCAACTTCTCGAGCACCGCAATGCCTGGGCCATCGCGATTGCGCGGCACTGCCAGCATCTCAACACCCTGCAGGCGCAGGTTCCCAAACATGTTGTAATAGCCGGGATCATCAACCAGCGCTGCATCGCCAGGCTTGAGCAAATAGCGGATGACCAGTTCCAGCGCCTGGCTGGTTCCCTGAGTGAGCAGGATTTGCCCGGGATGCGTGGTGCTACCGAGTCCGGAGAGCATCAGTGCCAGATGCTCGCGAAGTGGCAGGTAGCCGAAGGGGTGGCCGTATTCCAGTAGATGGGTACCGTTTTTGCGCGCCAGCACATTGAGGCTCTGGCGGATACCGGCTTCGTCGAGCCAGGAATTGAGCAGCCATGGGCCGCCTGCCAGTAACGTGTTTTCATCCGGTTCCAGCAAGCGGCGGAGGAGCCAGACCAGCTCCTCGTTGCGATTATGGGCGTCGGACGCAGCGGGCTGTGGCCCCCCCCGAGTTGGCCGGCGCGACTTCCGTGTAAAAGCCGGCACCTCGTCGCGATTGCAAATAGCCCATGGCGACCAAGCGGTCGTAAGCCTCGATCACGGTGAATCGGCTGACACTGTAGGTAACGGCGAAGCTACGGATTGAGGGCAGTTTGGTACCCGGCCGCAAATGACGGTCTTCGATCTGGCGTTTGATAGCGGCGACGATCTGATCAGCGAGGGGCTGTCCGTTCTTGTGGGTGACTGTCAGCGAAAGCATGCTGGATTTCCGTCAACGGCATTTGCCGTGGGACTGGCCCGGTTATCCGACCGGTACAGTTACGGCCTCTGACGTTGGAATTGTATCTTTCTGTTCGGCTGAGTGTTCGGCACCATCGTGTGCGTGTCAACATCCAAGGAGGCAGCCAATGCCGCTCATTCAAGTTCGCGTGATCAAGGACGTGTTCAGCAAGGATCAGAAACGCGTGATCATCGGCAAGCTGACCGACGCCATGGTCTCGATCGAAGGCGAAAACATGCGCAGTGTCACGTGGTGCGTGATTGAAGAAGTGGAAAGCGGTGATTGGGGAATCGGCAGCAACGCGCTGACCACCAGCGATGTACACGCCCTCGCACGCGGCAAGGCCGCTTAGCTTTGGAGCATTCGGTCAATGTCCCGCTTTACGCCAAGGTGTCTACGGCCGCTGCTTCTGACGACTAAGCCCGCAGCAGCGGCGGCAGGTGTTTGCCCGTCCAGTCCGTCGCCTGCTCATAGGCGTGGGCCAGCCTCAAGCAATCCATCTCGTGATGCACGGGCGCGATGATCTGCAGCCCCATGGAAAGCCCGCGTGAATCAAAGCCCGCCGGCACTGCCAAGGATGGCGTGCCCGCCATGGTGATCAGGCACACCGCTTTCATCCATTCGTGATAGGTCTGCATCTGCTTTCCCGCGATCTCATGCGGCCAATGCTCATTGATGTCGAAGGCGAACAGCTGGGCCGTGGGCATCACCAGGAAGTCGTAATGGCTGAACAGCTGCTGGACCGCGTTCGACCAACGGGTACGCGCCACCGAGGCCGCCGTCACGTCAAAGCCTGACAGCTTCATGCCGCCCTCAATCTCATAGATCGCTTCCGGCTTGAGCAGCGCCCGTTTGGCGGGGTCGGCGTAATAAGTGTGCAGGCTGAAACCCTGCTGCCATTGCCGGATCTTGACGAAAGCCTGCCAGGCGGGCTCGGGCTCAGCGTCCGGCATGGCGCTGTCCACGCGCATGCCCAAAGTCTCAAACGTCTTGAGCGCGGTGCGGCAGAGATCCAGCACGCCGGGCTCGTAAGGCATGGTGCCATCCAGGTCACCCAGCCAGCCGATGCGCTTGCCTTTGAAGTCCGCTTTCAGATCGGCCAGGAAGCGCGTGCCGGAGCCTTCCGGCGCCAGCGGCACACGCGGGTCATAACCCGCCAGCACCGACAGCAGCATGGCCATGTCAGTCACATTGCGCGCCATGGGCCCGGTGACGCTCATCGAGGGCAGCCAGACTTCCTCGCCGCCCGTCGGCACCACGCCATAGCTGGTGCGAAAACCGAAGACGTTGTTCCAGCCCGCGGGGTTGCGGAGACTGCCGCCGAAATCGCTGCCGTCGGCCAGGGGCAACATGCGCGTGGCCAACGCCACCGCGCCGCCGCCGGTCGAGCCACCGGCCGACTTCGACAGGTCGTAAGGATTGTGGGTGGCGCCATAGACCGAATTGAACGTGTGCGAGCCCAGGCCGAATTCCGGCGCATTAGTCTTGCCGATGAAGATGGCGCCGGCCTTGCGCATGCGTTCCACGGGAAGCGAATCCGCCGTGGGCACAAAATCCTTGAAGATGGGCGAGCCCTGGGTCGAAACGATACCCTTGACCGGCTGCAGGTCTTTCACCGCATGCGGCAGGCCGTGCAACGGGCCCATGATTTCGCCGCGTGCCACCTGGGCATCGCGTTCGCGGGCCTCAGCCAACAGCGCGTCGCGGTCCTGCAGGGCGACGATGGCGTTGACCTTGGGATTAAAGATCGCGATGTGGTCCAGGTAGGCGGTCATCACCTCGACGCTGGAGAGCTTGCGTGTCTTGATCGCGGCCGCCAGGGCGCGGGCGTCCATCATCACAATGTCGGAAACTTTGGCAGCTGCGGGTGTAGCCATCACTGACTCTGGGGCCGCCAGCACAGCCGCACCACCCAGCTTCAGCAAGGTGCGCCGGTCCTGATCATCCATGGGTCCCCTCCCCGTTTTCGGGAAGCTTAGCGTCAGCTCTGCTTCTTGGCGACGTATTCCAGCTTGCGGCGCGCGGCTTCAGCCAGGGTCGAACGCGGCGCGTTGGCGGGGCCGACGATAGAGGCCTCAAGCCCGGTATCGGGATCGATCGCGGTCGCCTTGATGGTGTTTCCCACCTGGACGAATTCGACGAAGATTTCCTTCGCCATCAGTTCAACTAAGCCGCGACGCCGCCCAGGCGCTTGACGTTGCAGCGCGTCCACAACTCGTCCATCGCCTTCACCAGATGATCGAACATGCGGTCGTCATGGAAGGGCGTGGGGGTGAAGCGCAGGCGCTCGGTACCCTTGGGCACCGTGGGATAATTGATCGGCTGCACATAGACGCCATAGTCGTTCAGCAGCATGTCGGAGGCCAGCTTGGTGTGGACGGGATCGCCCACCAGCACCGGCACGATATGGCTGACCGATGGCATCACCGGCAGGCCGACTTCGGCAAAACGCTTTTTCAGCGTTGCGGCGCGTTCCTGATGCGCCTGACGAATCTCATCATGCTGCTTCAGCCAGCGCACGCTGGCCAGCGCGCCCGCGGTCAGGGCCGGCGGCAGCGAGGTAGTGAAGATAAAGCCATGGGCGAAAGAGCGGATGGCGTCGATCAGCACGGCGGTGCCGGTGATATAGCCGCCCATCACGCCAAACGCCTTGCCCAGGGTGCCTTCGATGATGTCGATGTCGCCCATCACGCCATCGCGCTCGGCGACGCCGCCGCCGCGCTTGCCGTACATGCCCACCGCATGGACCTCGTCCAGATAGGTCATGCAATTGTATTCCTTGGCCAGGCGCACCAGGCCCTTGAGGTCGGCGATATCGCCGTCCATGGAATAGACGCTCTCGAACGCGATCAGCTTGGGCGCGTCGGCGGGTGCTGCCTTCAGCAGTTCTTCCAGATGCGCCAAGTCGTTGTGGCGGAAAACATGCTTCTCATTGCCGCCATGGCGGATGCCCGCGATCATGGAGGCATGGTTCAGCGCGTCGGAATAGATGATCAGGCCCGGCAGGATGCGCTGAAGCGTCTCAAGCGTCGCCTCATTGGAAACATAGCCGCTGGTGAACAGCAGGGCGGCTTCCTTGCCATGGAGATCGGCCAGCTCAGCCTCAAGCTCGACATGGTAATGGGTGGTGCCGGAGATGTTGCGCGTGCCGCCCGAGCCGGAACCGCACTTGTCGATGGCTTCGTGCATGGCTTCCAGCACGACCGGGTTCTGGCCCTGACCCAGATAATCGTTGGAGCACCAGACCGTGACTTCGTGTTCGCCATTGGGGCCCGTCCACAACGCCTTAGGGAACTTGCCCCGAATGCGCTTAAGGTCGGCGAAAACGCGATAACGGCCTTCACGGCGAATCGCCGCGAGGGCATCCTCGAACCGGGCTTGATAAGAATAGGCCATGAAACCAACTGCTTCGAAACCCGGGCACCATACCCGAAACCAAGTCCCTGATTCCATGCAATTTGTCACATGACAAGCCCCCAGATTCCGCATCTCGCCCCCACCAACTGGGGCCTGGTTTTCGCCATCACGGCCGCTGTGGTTTTGTGGCTGGTTTCTCTTCGCACCCGCGATGTCAGTATCGTCGATATTTTCTGGGGTATCGGTGTCGCCGGGGTGGTGGATATCGCCGCCCTGGTGGGCCAGGCGGGGGGACCGCGCACCTCGGCGGTGCTTTTCCTGATTAACCTCTGGGGGCTGCGGCTCGCCGCCCATATCTGGGCCAGGCACAGGGTCGAGGACCACCGCTATGCCGCCATGCGGACCAAATTCGGACGCCGTTGGTGGTGGCTGAGCCTGTTCCAGGTGTTCCTGTTGCAAGCCGTTCTCATCTGGTTTGTGCCCGCGCCGCTGGTGGCAGCGGTGCTCTACAGCCACATGCCGATGGGCTGGCTGGACTATGGCGGGATGGCGGTGGCGGGTTTCGCCCTGATCTTTGAATCCCTGGCCGATTTCCAGCTGGGCGCGTTCCGGGCCGACCCCAACAGCAAGGGCAAGGTGATGGACCGGGGCCTGTGGGGCTGGTCGCGCCATCCCAACTATTTCGGCGAGTCGCTGATGTGGTGGGGCTATTTCGCCATCGGCTTTGGCGCCAGCCATCAATGGTGGCTGATCCTGTCGCCGGTACTGATCACCTTCCTGCTGTTGCAGGTGTCGGGCGTGACGCTGATGGAAGAGAAGATGGATGAGCGCCGGCCGGGCTATGCCGAATACAGGCGCAGGGTCAGCGCGTTCGTGCCGTGGCCGCCGAGAAAGTCCTAACCAGCTAACGCCACACCCGCATTCACCGCCATGGCGATGAAGACGGTGTTGAAGAAGAACGACACCACGCCATGCAGAATGGTGGCGCGGCGCATCACCGTGGTGCGCACTTGCACGTCGGATACCTGGCAGGTCATGCCCACGACGAAGGAATAATAGAGAAAATCCCAGGGACCGGGCTGGCCGCGGCCGGGGAATTCCAGATCCTTGTCGTCGTCCTCGCAGGAGGGGTCGTCGAAATAATGGATGTCGGCGTAATGGAAGGCCATCACCGTGTGCAGCACAAACCAGCCCAGCAGTGCGCCCATGCCGGCCAGCAACAGGGGCAGAAGTTCCAGCCCGTGTTTCCTGTTCAGGGCGGTGAACACCGCATCGGTGAAATAAGCCATGGTGGCGAGTGTAATCAGCAGCACGATCACGATGCCCTCGTCTTCCGACTTGGCCCGTCCCTCCAGGTCGGCGGGCTTCATCCGCGCCACCAGCACCCCGATCAGGAGCAGGAAGACCGCGTAAAAGACATCGCCGCCGGCGATGAAGGGCGCGGCAAAGCTCATCTGGTGCGCCGCCAGCACGGTGACGGCGCCGCACAGCAGCGCGCTGTAGAACCGGCCATGGCGGGCAAAGGCGGCAACCAGGTTTCGCATAAGGGTCCGATGGACGGGATTGCCGGGAAAGCGCTTGAAAATGGCTCAGAATCCGCCTCCACGCAACGCCTGCGTTCAACACTTCTTAACCATAAGGAGGCAACGTGATCGCAAAGGGCGAAGGAGCGGCAGATGGCGTGGACAGACAGAGGCAGTCTTGCCGCGCGCGAGGCTTTCTCTCACACTCAGCCCGGCGTTCTGGATGAATTTCTGGTCAGCGGCGGCGATGGCCGCCTGGCTTTGTCGCCTGCGCACGAAAACGCCTATGGCTGCACGCCCTTTCCCGCCACCGGGCTGATCGATTTCGCCTCCTCCACCGCCAGTTCGATTTCACCCGCTGCTTATGCGCGCGCCCAGCAGGCGCGTGACGGTTTGCTGACGGCCTCATTGAGCGATGGCCCCGACCGCGCCTGCGAAGACGCGGTCGAAGCGGCGCGCAAGACCCTGCTCGCCCATCTGAAGCTGAAAGACGCGGAAGTTGTGTTCTCGGCCTCGGGCACCGACGCCCAGTTGCAGACCCTGTATCTGGTGCGCCTGCTTTATCCCGGTTCGCTCGCCTGTGTGGTTGCCGGCGCCGACCAGACCGGCAGCGGCACCGCGCACACCGCCCATGGCCGCCATTTCAGCCAGACCACATCGACCGGCATCGCCGTCGAAAAAGGCGCGGGTGTCGCCGGCCTGGACGGCGTCACTGGCATCGACGTGCCGTTCCGCGATGCCAACGGAGATTTCCGCGACGCCGGCCAGATGGATGCGGCCGTTCTGTCGGCTGTCGAACACGCCCTTGGCAATCACGATCATGTGCTTTTGCAGGCGATGGAAGCCTCCAAGTTCGGCTGGAAAGCCCCCAGCGATGCTGTGCTGGACGACATCACCGCGCGCTGGCCGGGCCGGGTGCAGATCGTCGCCGATGCCTGCCAGCTGCGCATCAGCCGCGACCGGCTAGCCGCGCTTCTGGACAAGGGCATGATGGTGCTGGTGACGGGATCGAAATTCTTCACCGGCCCGGCTTTCAGTGGCGCGGTGCTGGTGCCGACCGCACTCGCCGACCGCCTCGCTGGCATGGACGCGGCCACCGGTCATCTGGCGGGGTATGCCACACGTTTTGATTGGCCGCGCAATTGGACGAAACTGCGCAGCCGCTTCACCCACCGTTTCAACTTCGGACTTTGGTTGCGCTGGCAGGCGGCGCTGGAAGAGATGCGCCTCTATTACGCCGTGCCGCGCGATTTCCGCGACCATCTGGCGCAGGTGTTTGGCGAAGAGATGCAGCTTCTGGTGGGCTCAGCGCCGCATCTTGCCTTCCTGGACGGCGGCGAAAGCCTTGCCCCCAACGCGCCCACCATCTTCCCGGTCCGCCTGATGAAAGACGGCGACAGTTTGGACGCGAAGGCCTGCGCCGAAATCTATCGCGCCCTGCGGGCCGACATGTCGGCCCTTGCCACATCGATGCGCGACGCCGATGTGCTGCGCCTGGCCTGCCAGATCGGCCAGCCGGTCGCGCTGGCCCATGGCAAGGCAGCGCTGCGTTTCAGCCTGTCGGCCCGCATGGTGCGCGACTGCTGGTCGCCCGATCCCGGCCGCGCCGAAAATAATATCGCGGCCCTGCGCGACGATCTCATCATCGCTATCCGCAAGCTGGGCCTTTTGATCCAGCGCTATCCCTTTTCGCATGAGGCCAGCGCGTGAGTAACTTTCCGTTTCCGGAAGCCGCCTGGGAAGAAACCTGTATCGCGCGGCTTGGCGTGGCCCATCTCACCCGCATGGCCTTTCAGGGCATCGATCTGTTTGGGCTGTGGACGCAGATGATGGACAAGGTCACCGACGATAAGCCGGGCTCTGGCCTTGGCATGGATCTGTCGATCATCGCCCAGTTGCGCGGTGACAAGCCCACCGGCCTCGCCATCCAGCAGGACTCGCTGAATCTGCATCAACTGTTCGCGACCGGCGCCAAACCCGCCCCCTCCACCTTGCGCGTGCTGGCGCTGGCGGCGGCGTCGGATATCGGCGCCAACACGCCGCTGGATTTTCTGGTCGCCGGCCAGGATATCGCGCTCGCCACCCTGTATCTGGGCCCCGATGTGCCCCTGCCCGAACAGATTCCCGCCCATGACGTGGCGATTGTGGTCGCGCCAGCATCCGCCGACGGCGAGTACGCCCTGACTGTGATCGAGACCTTGGCAGTAGACTGGCCGGTGCCGGTACTGAATGCGCCTACGCGTATCCGCGAGATGGAACGCGACCGGCTCTATCGCAATCTTGACGGCGTTGCCGGTCTGGTCATTCCGCCCACTCTGCGCAAGACGCGCCAGGAACTGGAAGAGAAACTGGAAGATGGCAGCGCGCTGGATTATCCCGTGATCATCCGCCCCTTCGGCTCTCATGCCGGACGCGGGCTGGAGAGGCTGGAAAACGCCGGCGCACTGGAAGCCTATCTGGCGGCGCGCGACGAAGACGGCTTCTTTGTTTCGCCCTATGTCGATTATTCCAGCGCCGATGGTCTATTTCGCAAGTATCGCATCGCCATGATCGATGGCCGCCCCTTCCCGGTGCATATGGCCACCGCCGATCAGTGGAAGGTCTGGTACCTCAATGCCGACATGGCGCTGAGCGCGAAGAACCGCGCCGAGGAAGCCAAGTGGATGCAGTTCTTCGACGAAAGTTTTGGCCGCCGCCATGCCAAAGCCTTTGCCGAAATGGCAACGCGCATCGGCATGGAATATTTCCTGATCGACTGCGCCGAGACCAAGGACGGCCGGCTTCTGATCTTCGAAGCCGATCATTGCGCCATCGTCCATGACATGGACCCGGTGAATGTCTATCCCTACAAGCCCGGCGCGATGAAGAAACTGTTCGAAGCCTTTGGCGCCATGCTGACGCGCCGCGCCGCAAAGACCGCTGCCCACGCCGCATGAGCAAGGATCTTGATCCCGCGGACTGGAATGCTGCGCGCGAGCAGGCCCATCGCATGCTGGACGACATGCTGGATCACATCCAAACCATCCGCCAACAACCCGTGTGGCAGCCCATGCCGCAGGAAACGCGTGGCCAGCTGCGAGAGGCCCTGCCCCGTGACGGCCAGCCGCTGGAAGACATCCACTCCCAGTTCCTGAACAACATCCTGCCTTACGGCAGCGGCAACACCCATCCTCGCTTCATGGGCTGGGTGCAAGGCGGCGGCACCGTGCCCGGCATGCTGGCGGAGATGCTGGCGGCCGGCCTGAACGCCAATCTGGGCGGACGCGATCACGCCGGCATCGAAGTCGAGCGGCAGCTGGTGCAATGGGTGCGCGAGATGTTCGCATTCCCCGAGGACGCCTCCGGCATTTTCGTCACCGGCACGTCCATCGCCAATTTCATGGCCGTGCTGGTGGCCCGCACCCGGGCGATGGGCACAGAGGTGCGCAAGACCGGTCTTGGCAAGGCGGGAGCCCGCCTACGCGGCTATACCTCCGCCGCGGCGCATGGCTGTGTGAAGCGGGCGTTTGAATTTGCCGGTTTGGGCGCCGATGCCCTGCGCGAGGTTCCCACTGACAATCTGCAGCGGATGGATGTGGCCGAACTCAGAGCCCGCATCCGCCGCGACCGCATGGCGGGCCTGGAGCCCTTCATGGTTGTTGCGTCCGCCGGCACCGTGGATGTGGGCGCGATCGACGATCTTTCCGCGATTGCCGCGCTCTGTGCAGAGGAAAAGCTCTGGTTCCATGTCGATGGCGCCTATGGCGCGCTGGGCGTGCTGTCGCCGGAAATCGCGCCGCGCCTTAAAGGCATCGAACAGGCGGATTCCATCGCTTTCGATTTCCACAAATGGGGCCAGGTGCCTTACGACGCCGGTTTCCTGCTGGTGCGGGATGGCCAGCTGCACATGGACACCTTCGCAGCACCTGCCGCCTATCTGCGGCGTGACACCCGTGGTCTGTCGGCCGGTAGCCCCTGGCCGTGCGATTTCGGGCCCGACCTGTCACGCGGTTTTCGCGCACTCAAGACCTGGTTCACGCTGAAGTCGTTCGGCAGCGAGAAACTGGGGGAGATGATGAGCGAAAGCTGCGCCCTGGCGCGGCATCTGGAGATGCGGGTGAAACGCGAGCCGGAACTGGAGCTGGCTGCGGCTGCGCAACTCAACATCGTCTGCTTCCGCTATCGCGGCAATGACGCGCTGAACAATGAGATTGTGGCCGACATGCAGGAGGCCGGCATCGCGGCGCCGTCGACCACCACGCTGGACGGCCGCCTGGCCATCCGCGCCTGCTTCATCAATCACAGGACGTCAGTCGCAGACGTGGAAGCGCTGGTCCAGGCGACGCTGAACTTCGGGCGCCGCCGCAGCGGACATGCCCTGGCGAAACCCGCTTAGAGCCTAAAACGAACCTGATCGATCCAGAAGCGTTCCAGGCGCTTGAGGCTGGTGTTCAGGCCGTCCAGCTGGCCCGCGTCGACATTGCCCACCGCTTCCAGAGAAACCAGATGACGGTCGAACAGTTCGCGCAGCATGTCGCGCACTGCTTCGCCCTTGCTGGTCAGGCGCACCAGGACCGAACGGCGATCGGCTTCCGAACGCTCGTGATGGATATAGCCGCCTTCGACCAGCTTCTTCAGGTTGTAGGAAACGTTGGAGCCCAGATAATGGCCGCGGGTGCGAAGTTCGCCCGCCGTCAGTTCCTGATCGCCGACATTGAAGAGGAGAAGCGCCTGGACGGAATTGATCTCGCGCTCGTCGCGCCGATCCAGTTCGTCCTTGATCACATCGAGAAGCTGACGATGCAGCCGCTCCACGAGATTGAGGGTCTCGAGATAGTGTTTGCGAACCGAGGAAGCGCCCGGAAGCGCAGCCGCGACTTGCGGTTTGGCCAGTGCTGTCATCTGTTTTTCCCCGCTTTTTGCGGAGCCCACCTATTGTTGGATCAACACTAGGCGCAGATATCTTAAAGACGCGTAAAATGACGCGCAGCAGAGGAAACACTTCGGGCTATGCACGCATTGTGTCGCGGTATGGCAAATGAAACGTAAACAGTTTTCAGAAAATCAGAAAAGTTCGTCCTGAAGCGGCGCAAAGAAGGCATCGAGATCACCAACGCCTGCCAGCGATGCCGGTTGCCACTTCGGATTGCGGTCCTTGTCGATCAGCGCGGCGCGCACGCCTTCGCGGAAATCATGACCCGGCAAGACGCGATTGGCCACGCGGAACTCCATGGCGAGACACTGTTTCAGATTGAGGCCGCGCGCTTCGCGCAGCTGGCGAAAGACCAGTTTCAGCGAGGTTGGCGAGCGCATGCGGATGGTTTGCGCGGCGTCGGTTGCGAAATCGCTGCCGTCGCGGTCCAGCCGTTCCAGAATGGCTTCCACCGACGGCGCGGCAAAGAGGGTGGCGATGCGCTTGCGATGAACGGCCAGCGGCCCAGGCTTTGGTTTTTTCACAAAAGGCGTGAAGTCCCTGCCCTGTGCCAACGCCTGCAGCACCGCGTCGAAATCCGTCTGATTGACCGCATGGGTCATCAGGCCCACATCCAGCGCGTCGGCCAAGCCGATGGGTGAGCCGGTCAGGCCCAGATACATCCCCATCTCATCCGGCAGGCGCGACAGGAAAAAGCTGGCGCCGACATCGGGAATGAAGCCGATGCCGGTTTCCGGCATGGCGAAGGACAGCGAGGCGTCGGCCAGACGGTATTTGCCATGCACCGACACGCCCGCGCCGCCGCCCATGCAGATGCCATGGATCAGCGCAATGTAGGGTTTCGGGTAAGCGCCGATCAGCGCGTTCATCTGATATTCGTCGCGCAGCAGGCCCACGCCCTCATCGCTGCCCGCCACCACCCATTGCTGCACTGCGCGGATGTCGCCGCCGGAACAGAAGGCGCGCGCGCCCTCACCTCGGATCGCCACGGTCTTGACCGTATCGTCCGTGGCCCAGGCCTGAAGCTGGGTGGAGATGGCCAAAATCACGCCATGATCCAGGGCATTGAGCGCATTCGGCCGGTTCAGGGTCAAAAGCCCCAATACCCCGCGTTTCTCGCTCTTTATATGCTCGCTCATGGGGTGGCAGACTTGCGTGGGCCGGGGCGAATTGGCAAGAGAGCCTTATGAGCAGCTATCCCCATGTCCGGATGAGACGCCTGCGGCGGCATGGCTGGACCCGCCGCCTGGTCGCCGAAAACACGCTGTCGCCGGCCGACTTGATCTGGCCGGTGTTTGTGATCGAGGGCGACAACAAGCGTGAACCGGTCGCCTCCATGCCCGGGGTGGAGCGGCTGTCGGTCGATCTGGTCGCCAAGGCTGCCAAGGAAGCCCATGGCCTGGGCATTCCGGTCATTGCGCTGTTTCCCCAGACGCCCGCTTCGCTCAAGACCGAGGACGGGCGCGAGGCACTGAACAAGGACAATCTGGTGTGCCGCGCGGTGCGCGCCATCAAGGCGGCGGTGCCCGAAATCGGCGTGCTGTGCGATGTGGCGCTGGACCCCTATACCACCCACGGCCATGACGGGCTGTTGCGCGACGGCGATGTGCACAATGACGCCACTGTGGACATGCTGGTGCGGCAGAGCCTGGTACAGGTCGAAGCCGGTTGCGACATCATCGCGCCGTCCGACATGATGGATGGCCGCATCGGCGCTATCCGCACCGCATTGGAAAAAGCCGGCCATCACAACACGCTGCTGATGGCTTATGCCGCCAAATATGCCAGCGCTTTCTATGGTCCGTTCCGTGACGCGGTGGGTTCGGCGAAATCGCTGACCGGGGACAAGCGCACCTATCAGATGGACCCCGCCAATGGCGATGAGGCGTTGCGCGAAGTGGCACTCGATCTGGCCGAAGGTGCGGACATGGTGATGGTCAAGCCGGGCATGCCCTATCTGGATCTGGTGTGGCGCGTGAAAGAGCGTTTCGGCGTACCGACCTTCGCCTATCAGGTGTCGGGCGAATACGCGATGCTGTCGGCGGCCATCGAAAAAGGCTGGCTGGAGCGTGACCGCGCCATCCTGGAAGCCCTGACCGGATTCAAGCGCGCGGGCGCCAGCGGCATCCTCACCTATTTCGCGCTGGACGCCGCGCGCCTGCTGAAGCGCTAAAGCCGCTTGGCTGATTTCCCCGATCTGCCGGTAACCGAATGTATCCCGCGCCTGCTGGCGGTGCTGGCGAGCCAGCCCAATGCGGTGCTCGTCGCTCCGCCCGGCGCGGGCAAGACAACCACCGTGCCGCTGGCGCTGCTGGATGCGGCGCCGATGAAACTGGGCCGCATCCTGATGCTGGAGCCGCGCCGGCTGGCGGCGCGCGCCGCGGCCAGCCGCATGGCGAGTCTTATTGGCGAGCCGGTGGGACGGACTGTGGGCTTTCGCACCCGGCTGGAAAGCGCGGTCTCGTCCGCCACCCGCATCGAGGTGGTGACGACCGGCCTCTTGGTGCGGCGCCTGCTGGGCGATCCCGGGCTGGATGGCGTTTCCACCGTCATCCTGGATGAAATCCATGAGCGCTCTCTGGAAGCCGATCTGGCGCTGGCTTTGTGTCTGGATGCACAGGCGATGCTGCGGCCGGACCTGCGGCTTCTGGCGATGTCCGCCACCCTGGATGGCGCACGGCTGTCGGCGATCATGCGCGCGCCCATCGTGGAAAGTGCGGGGCGCATGCACCGGATAGAAACCCGCCATGCCGCGCGCGATCTGGCGCATCCGCGCGAACTTTCCGAGGCAATGGCGCGCGCCATTCGCACAGCACTGGCGGAAGCCCCCGGTGACATCCTGGCCTTCCTGCCGGGCATGGGTGAAATCCGCCGCACCGAAGCGGCGCTGGAAGGGATCGATGCCACCGTTCTGCCGCTGCATGGCGATTTGCCGCCGGCGGCGCAGGATCTGGCGCTGAAGCCCGCAGCTGGCCGGCGCGTCGTGCTGGCCACGGCGATTGCCGAAACCTCGCTCACCGTGCCCGGCGTGCGGATCGTCATCGACGGCGGCTTTCGCCGCAGCCCCCGTTTCGATCCGGCAAGCGGGTTGACCCGGCTGGCGACGGAGCGCGTGAGCCGCGCGGCCGCCGATCAGCGCGCAGGCCGCGCGGGGCGTGAAGCGCCCGGTCTCGCCATCCGGCTCTGGACCACAGCGCTCCAGCGAGGCCTTCGCCCTCATGACCGGCCGGAAATTCTGGATGCCGAACTTTCCGGTCTGGCGCTGGATTGCGCGCAGTGGGGCACACCGCCTGAGAAGCTGGCGTTTCCGGATCCGCCGCCGGAAGGCGCGCTCGGCACCGCCCGCACCTTGCTGATCGAGCTGGGCGCCATGGATGAGGCGGGCGCGATCACGGCGCTGGGGGCGCGCATGAGCAGGCTTGGCGCGCATCCCCGCCTTGCCGCCATGATGCTGGCCGCAGAGAAAGGTGCTGAGATGGCGCTGGCCTGCGATATCGCCGCCCTTCTGGAAGGGCGCGATCCTTTACGATTGGGAAGCGGTCTGGAAACCCCGGCCGATATCACGATGCGGCTGGAGGCGATTGCCGATCCTTCGGCTGCGCCCGGACTGGACCGTAATGCGCTGCATGGCATCCGTCAGGCGGCCCGGCAATATCGCGCGCGTCTGGGCATTAGGGGTGAACAGGCGGCGGCGGGTGATCCGGCGCCGCTGATCGCCGCGGCGTTTCCCGACCGGCTGGCGCAGCGCCGGAACGAGCCCGGTAGTTTCCGTCTTTCGGGCGGCGGGGGCGCCAGACTTGCCATGACCGATCCGCTGGCGAAAGCCGACCTGCTGGCGGTCGCGGCGCTGGAGATGAAAACCTCGCCGCTGATCCGCATGGCAGCGCCGCTCGATATGGCAAAGCTGCCCGCCACGCTTGCCGCGCAAATAAAAGAGAGTGTGGAAACCAGCCTTGATCCCGTCACCGGCAGCGTGCTGGCGCGGCGGCGCAAATCTCTCGGCGCGCTGGTGCTGGAAGAGCGCGCCGCGCCGCCCGATGCGGCGGATGCGGCCCAGGCTTTGCTGCAGGCGGTGCGCAGCGATCCATCACGGCTGCCCTGGAGTGACGGTGCGCGCAACCTGCAGGCGCGGCTCAAGCTGATGCACGGACTTGAACCGCAAACCTGGCCGGCGTCGGACGATGACAGCCTGATCGCAAGCCTGGAAAATTGGCTCGCGCCTCATCTGCAGGGGCTGACGCGGCTGAATGATCTGGCGAGCCTGGATCTCGCCGCCATTCTGCTGGGCTGGCTGGACTGGACGCTCAAGAGCCGTCTCGACAAGGAACTGCCCACGCATCTGCCGCTTCCCGGCGGACAGGCCGCGGTGGATTACACCCAACCGGTGCCCATCGCCGCCGCACGCGCGCAGCATTTCTACGGATTGGCGGAAACCCCGAAGCTGGCTGGCGGGCGCGTGCCGCTGAGGCTTGCGCTGCTGTCGCCGGCGGGAAGGCCGATCGCGCTGACCGCCGATATCGCCGGCTTCTGGCGTGGCGCCTGGGCCGATGCGCGCCGCGACATGCGGGGCCGCTACCCCAAGCACAATTGGCCGGAAAATCCCCTGCTGCCGGACGCCGGACGCAAATAGGCCGCCATGAAAAATGCCCGGCGGGGTGAACCGCCGGGCGAGTTTCTTCCTAGGGAAGATAACCTTCCGGAGAAGGGAGAGACCGGGGAACGGCCCCACGGCGGAACTTTGTCCCGCGTGACATGTTACAGTCAAGATAGCGGTCCCAACCTTCATCGATCTGTCATTTCAAATCCGGTATCGCTGTGTGCCGGAACAGGTATCGCCGCCGGTCGCGGCATCCCGCCTCTTTCGCGGCCGCACATCAGGGTCTATCCCCCACCGACATGAAAGCCGCGCTCTATCGCCGTCACCGCAAGCTGCTGTTTTCCGGCAGGCGCTGGCGAATGCGGCTGGTGTTCTGGGGCGGCGCGCTGGCGGTGGGCGTGGTCAGCGTCGGTTTTGCGGCGCTGGCGACCCAGGCGACCCACCTGTTTCGCAGCATTCTGGTCCACCCCTGGTACGCACTGATTCTGACGCCGCTGGGCTTTGTGCTGTCGTCCTTCCTGGCGCAGCGTTTCTTTCCCGGTTCGCAGGGCTCCGGCATTCCCCAGGCCATCGCGGCGCGCCACATGAAGGACTCCGCGGCCCGTTCGCGCCTGCTGTCGCTGAAGCTGGCCTTCGGCAAGATCGCGCTGACCTTGCTGAGCCTGGTCTGTGGCGCCTCCATCGGCCGCGAAGGCCCCACCGTTCAGGTGGGCGCGGCCATCCTGCTGCAGGCCGGCAGGTTCGGGCGCATGGTGGGCGAGCGCGGGTTGATTCTGGCGGGCGCGGCGGCCGGCGTGGCGGCGGCGTTCAACACGCCGCTGGCCGGGATCGTCTTCGCCATCGAGGAAATGGGCCGCGCCTTCGAGCAGAAGAATGCCGGGCTGGTGCTGATCGCGGTGATCCTGGCCGGTATCGCCTCGCTCGGCCTGGTGGGCAATTACGATTATTTCGGCTCCAACAACTCCATGCTGATCGTCACCATCGACTGGGTCGCGGTGGTGATCTGTGGCGTGGCGGGTGGACTGGCCGGGGCGCTGTTCGCCAAGCTGATGCTGTCGGGTTCAGCCCTGATCCGCACCTGGATCGCGGGCGCGCCCAGGTGGCGGCCGCTGCTTCTGGCGGTCGCATGCGGGCTGATCGTTGCCATGTGCGGCATGGTCAGCGGCAATGCCACTTATGGCACCGGCTATGAGCCGGCGCGGCTGGCGGTGGAGGGTCATGGCATGGCCTGGGACTTCGCGCCGCTGAAAATGATCGCTACCCTCGCCTCCACCCTGTCTGGTATCCCGGGCGGCTTTTTCTCGCCGACCCTGTCGATCGGCGCGGGCATCGGCAGTGTGATCGCAGGCGTGCTGCATGTGCATGCCCCGGGCGCCATCATCCTGCTGGGCATGGCGGCCTATTTCGCCGGGGTGGTGCAGGCCCCGATCACCGCAGCGGTGATCATCAGCGAGATGAGCAATGCCAGCGCCATGCGCCTGCCGCTGCTGCTGGCGGCGCTGATCGGCTTCGGCGTGTCGCGCATCTTCCAGCGTGAGTCGCTTTATCACGTCATGGCGCACAATTTCCTCGCCAGACAATCATCGGGGCAGCAGGCGGCCAAGACCTGACAGCGCGGGCCGGGTTGGTTATGCTCGGCTCAAAATCCGGGGAGGAATAACAATGAAAACCATGCCGCGCGTCCTGTTGGGCACCGCCCTCGTCTGCTCGTTCACCGCGCCGGCCCTGCCGCAAGGCACTGTCGATCCGGCCGAGGTACAGCGCATCATCGCCGCCCATCCCGACTATGCGGTGTGGCTGAACGATCCGGCGCTGGCCAAGCTGACCCTGGCGGGGCCGAAGATGCCCGGATCGCAATACAACGTGGATGACATCCGCCGGCCGCAGCCGAGCTTTGTCGAGACCGGCGCCCAATGTTCGGCCAAGCCGCCCGCCGACGCCGATGTGCTGTTCGACGGCCACGATCTGTCGAAATGGACCGGCGATCATTTCGACCAATGGACCGTGCATGACGGCGTGCTGACCACCGGCGCGCATGTCTACAATTTCCTCAAGACCAAAGAGTCTTATGGCGACGCCCAGATCCATGTCGAATTCCGCGAGCCCGCCCAGCCGCACCCGCCGGCCAATCCGCAATATCACGGCAACAGCGGCGTCTTCCCCATGGGCCTGTATGAAGTGCAGATCCTGGACGGGGAAAAGAACGACACCTATCCCGACGGCATGGTGGGCTCGATCTATTCCCAGTTTCCGCCGCTGGTGAATGCGGGCCGGCCCGAAGGCGTGTGGCAATGCTATGACATCGTCTTCCATCGCCCGCATTTCGACGGCGACAAGGTGGTCGCACCTGCGCGCATGACAGTGATGCTGAACGGCGTGCTGGTGCAGGACAATGTCGCGCTGATCGGGGCCACCGTGCATGCCAAGGTCGGCGTCTATGCGCCCCATGCGGATGCCCTGCCGCTGGCGCTGCAGGATCATGGCAATCCCGACAGCCATGTCTCTTTCAGGAACGTCTGGATCAGAAGGCTGGGAGAGTGAGGAGCGGCGCGTAGCGTGAGCGAACCCGGTGGGCTCGCGAAAGCGACGAATGGTCCGTAGCGACAGCGTACGGACAGCTAAAGCGAGCGGCCAGACGCGCCTGCGCTCAGGCTGCCACGGGGCGCGAAACGAACGTGGCATGGGCAACCGACACGCTCATGCCGGTGGAAGCGCTGATGGTTTCGACCTTGGCTTCCAGCTGCTGCGCCAGGGCCTTGACCAGGCTGGTGCCCAGTCCGCCCTTGGCGGGCGGTCCGCTTTTCTCGGCCCGGCCGATGCCATTGTCGGAAACCGACAGTTTCCAGTCTGCGCCCTGGACTTCGTAGCGCACCGTCACCACGGCGATCTTGCTCTGGTCGGGAAAGGCGTATTTCAGGGCGTTGATCACCAGTTCGGTAACGATCAGGCCCAGGCTGACGGCATCGGCCGACAGCACGACGCCCTTGTCCGCCGTCACCGCGATGGTGGCGAGGCGGCCTTCCCCGATCATGGAGCCCGCCAGCGAGAGGCAGAGCTTGTCGAGGTAAGGCCCGACCTCGATCATGTCGGCGCGGCCGGAACTGTGAAGATGCTCCTGCACGGCAGCCACCGACATGACGCGGCGATGGGTGTCCTGCAGGTGTTGGCGGGTTTCCTCCGAAGTGACGGCGCGGGCCTTCAGCATCAGGATGCTGGCGATGATCTGCAGGCTGTTGACGATGCGGTGCTGCATTTCCCGCAGCAGCATTTCCTTCTGCTCCAGAAGCTCGGCGGTCCGGGACTGCTATGCCGCCTTTTCGATTTCGACCGCGCGCCGCTCGGTGATGTCCTCAAAGCCCAGCAGGATCAGCGCATGGCCCTTGCCGGTGCCCAGAACCTTGCGGGCATGCAGCAGGAAGATGCGGTGGCCAATGCGGGGGAAATCCTGCTCGACCAGAAAGCCTTCCACGATGGTCTTGTCGACCAGAGAATTTTCCAGCAGCAGATGCAGGGCCGGAATGTCCCAGCCGCCGCCATCGAGGGTGAAGAGCCGCTTGCCGGGCGTGTCGTCAGGGTCGATGCGGAACGTCTTGTGAAACGAGTTGCTGGCGACGAGGATGGTCAGCCTGTCATCGAGAACAAGCAGCGGCTCGCGGACCGTTTCAACAACGATCTGCGCGAGTGAGCGGGCATCTTCGATATTGTCGAAGAGCGTGAGAGTAGGCATCTTTTCCTGCAATGCGTGAGTGTTAGGCCGCATCTGCGGCAATAGCAAAGATGCGGTCGGGAAAGTTTCAGCGCCGTGGCATTATCGTCAATAAACCAATGAATTCAGGAGGCCTGGCCGAACGGCACAGCATTGCTTTGAACCATCGCCCGGACAGCATGGACCAGGGAATGGGCCATGTAGGGCTTGGAGAGGAAACTGAACGCGCCGGCATCGCGGGCTTGCCTGGCGGAGGCATTGCCGGAAACCACCAGCGAACGGATGGCGGGATGACAGCGCTGGACGCAATCGACAAGGTCCAGACCGTCCATTTCCCCTGGCATGCGTACATCCGTCATCATGACGCCGATCTCTTGATGCTTGAGCAGGAATTGCAGGGCTTCGGCACTGTTGCCCGCCTCCAATATGCAAAAACCGGCATCCTCAAGCGTCGCGGCCGCGGACATGCGAATGATGACTTCGTCCTCCACAATCAGGACTGTGGTCGGCGGTTTCGCAATCTCCATGCGGTGACAAGCCCCTGAAGACCGGAAGGTTCCATTTTTCCCTTGAATTTCAATTCTTTACAAAACCTTTCGCCCTGTCCAGCACTGGGGGAGAGGCAAAAGAGCCGTTACGCCACCGGCTTGATGCCCATCTGGGCCAGGGCGGTGTTGAGATGGGTCAGCGCTTCGTCGCTGGGGCCGGGATAGCTCTGCATCGGTGTGTTGCCGATATAGCCGATATCCTTCATGCCCTCGGGCCGCGAATAGAAGCCGCCCAGCATCAGCCCGCGCAGGCGCTGAAAGAAAAAGCCGGGGCGGCCATAGCCCGGCTTCACCTTCCCCTTGAAGGCGATGTCGTCGAAGACGGCGCGGCGTTCGCTGTCGCTGGCTGCCGCCCAGGCGTGATGGAAGCGCGCATTGCTTTCGGCATCCAGCCAGGCCAGTCCCGACAGGATCAGCCAGCGGTCGCGTTGCTGGTCGGGGTACGGCGCGCTGACCCATTCATCGATAAAGGCATCAAGATTGAGCGCCGCACCCGAGGGCGAGTGGTCGTCGGCCGGCAGCATCAGATCGGCAGCGATGCGCAAGGCTTCGCGCTGCTCCGGTGTCAGGGTCAGCGGCCAAGGCGTGGAAGGCTTCAACAGATTGGGATCGGTGCCATAACCCGGCGCGGTGCTGGGCTGCACCGGCACCTCTTTCCACAGGCTGCCCGCTTCCTGCGCAAAGGCCGGCTCAGGGATCGCCGCCACATACGGGCTGGCGAAAGCGGCGCTGACCCAGGCAAGCGTCTCGCGGCGGGAGATCGTGCTCATACCTCACCTCTGCGCATCCGCTCGGCCAGATTGTCCATGCTGCGCCAGGCCACCGCCATGATGGTCAAGGTCGGGTTCTTGTGGGCGTTGGACGGGAATACCCCGCCATCGGCGATCACCAGATTGTCCACATCCCAGGTCTTGCCGAACTGGTTGGTGACGGAGTCCGCCGCGACCGCCCCCATACGCGCGGCGCCGACTTCATGGATAATCCAGCCGCCCACCGCGATCGCCTGTTCCGGCGGCGGCAGCGGCCCGCCCACGACATGACCGCCCAGCCGCTCGATGATCTGCTTGGCGGTTTCCATGCCATGGGCGATCTGGCGGATTTCGTGATCGGACCATTTCCAGTGGAAGCGCAGGACGGGAATGCCGTTCTTGTCCTTCACCTCGGGATCGATCTCGCAATAGGAATCCTTGTTGGGGATCATCTCGCCGCGCACGGTGAAGGAAAGCTGGGCGCCGTAATAGCGCCGCGCGTCTTCCTTCAGCTTGGCGCCGTAGCCGTCTTCCATCCCGCCCATGCCGAGGCCAGGACCAGGCTGGGAGAAACGCCCGCCGATCTCGTAGTGATAGCCGCGCGGGAAATCGAGCTTGCCCGCCGCCTGCTCCTGATAGAGCCACCAGGGAATATAGAGATGGCCCTGCTCCATCCCGTCTTCATTGTAACGCGGGCGGTTCTCCAGCGCGGGAATATGGCCGGTGACATTGGTGCCGGTGGTGTCCATCAGATTGCGGCCGACCTGGCCGCTGGAATTGGCCAAGCCGCCGTCTTTGGAGTTCAGCAGCAGCCGCGCCGTCTCACACGCGCTCGCCGCCAGAATGACGACGCGCGCCTTCACCAGATGCGTTGCGCCGTCCTTGTCATAATATTCGACACCCTCGGCCTTGCCGCTCGGGCCCATCACCACGCGGCTCACCATCGCATTGGTGATGATGCGCGCTTTGCCGGTGCCCATCGCCATGGGGATCAGCGAGGTGGTGGACTGGAACGCCGCCCCGATGCCGCAGCCGCGCCCGCACGGCGTGGCATAGAAACAGGCCTGGCGCGGGGCATGGGGATCGTCGATCGGCTTTGTCAGGATCGCATAACGCGACGGCACGCAGGGAATCCCCAGCGCATTGGCGCCGGCCTTGATCATCAATTCGGTGGCGCGCGGCCTGGACGGAGGCAACAAAATGCCGGGTGAGGAATCCGGATGGTTCTCCAGCCCCGCATTGGCGCCCGCCACGCCGATCAGCTTTTCGGTTTTGTCGTAGTATGGCGCGATGTCTTCATAGGCGAAGGGCCAGTCCACGCCCAGCCCGTCGCGGCTTTTGGCCTTGAAGTCATAGGGCCCAAAGCGCGGGACATGCCGGCCCCAGTGATTGGTGCGCCCGCCCAGCATGCGCGGACGCCACCAGCGGAACACCGAACCCGGCGCGTTGGTGTAAGGCTCGCCTGGCACATCCCAGCCGCCATTGACGGTGGCGTCATAGAAACCGAACGCCTTGTCGGGCGTGCCCGCACCGCATAGCGGCGCGTCATGGTTCCACTGGAACATGGCGGCTTCGCTGACCGGATCATAGTCGCGGCCGGCTTCCAGGATCAGCACCTTGATGCCGGCGCGCGTCAGCACATAGGCCGCCATGCCGCCGCCCGCGCCTGAGCCCACGATAACAACATCGGGTTCGAAGGCTTGTGTCTTTGACTTTTTGATAGTCGCTCCGGCTCCCGCCGACGCTCCTTTGTGCTGGTCCATGCCGGTTTATTCTTCTGATAGCAGAAGAAAGCTATGACATTGCCGCGGCCCGATCCAGCGTCTTGACCATTAGCGAGATGTCATGGCCCGCAGTCGCGAACGGCTTTTGTGTCATCCCCGGCCGAGCATCGCGACAGCGATGCGAGGGGAAGGGGATCCAGGTGATAGATACCGTCACGGTGGCGCCACCTGAGTCCCCTTCCCTCGCGCCATGCTTCGCACGGCGCTCGCCGGGGATGACAGAAGAGCTAATCCCGTGCCGTCGAAAAAAGGCTGCGCAGGATGATCTCGGCCCGCGTGGGAAGCACATGCAGGCCTGAGCGCCGCTGGCCCAGATCGATCACATTTTCCAGCACCAGCATGGCCAGGCCATGCACCGCCGCCCACACCGCCAGACCCAGCGCGCTGTCGTGCAGGGCGTCACCGATCTGCTGGCCGATGGAGTCGGCCTTGATCCCCAGTTGCGGGAACTGGTCGCGGTTGGGCAATTGGCCGCCGAACATCAGCCGCGCCAGCGCCGGGCGCTGGGCGACGAAGCGCATATAGGCGGCGCCGATATTGGCAATCTTGTCGGATTCATTGCCATGGGCCTTGGCGGCTTCCACCAGGGACTCGCGCAATTCCTCGAAACCCTCGATCGAAAGCTCGACCAACAGCGCCTCGTGATTGGGGAAATGGCGATAGGGCGCGGCATGACTGACGCCGGCCTTGCGCGCCACCGCACGCAGCGTCAATGCCGCAAGCGATTCCTCTTCCAGGATGGCGCGGGCCGCTTCCAGAAGACCATTGCGCAAATCCCCGTGATGATATGCACGACCCTTGCCTGCCGCGATTGCCGCGACAGGGCCGTTGCGGGGATCCCGCTCGTTATTCATGACCAAAGCAAATCCTCTATGACTTGTTGCCCTTGCGCGCGTTCTCCTGGCGCACGAAAAGGCTTGATGTATCCCAGCGTTTGCCCCCCAAATTCTCGACTTCAGCGTAGAACTGGTCCACCAGAGCCGTCACAGGCAGGCTGACACCCTGCTTGCGCGCCTCTTCAAGGGCGATACCCAGGTCCTTGCGCATCCACTCGACGGCAAAGCCGTGATTGTACTCACCGGCATTCATAGTCTTATATCGATTCTCCATCTGCCAGCTTTGCGCCGCACCCTTGGAGATCACGTCGGTCACCGCCTCGATATCCAGCCCGGCCCCCCGCATCAGGCAATAGGCCTCGGACATGCCCTGGACGATGCCGGCAATGCAGATCTGGTTGGCCATCTTGGTCAGCTGGCCCGCGCCCGCCGGACCCAGCCGCTTGGCCAGCTTGGTATAGGGAACCATGGCGGCTTCCGCCTTGGCATAATCGGCCTCGGCGCCGCCGCACATGATGCCCAGCTTGCCGTTGACCGCGCCCGCCTGGCCGCCGGAGACCGGCGCATCGACAAAGCCAAAGCCGCGCTTTTTGGCCTCGGCGTCAAGCTCGCGCGCAATCGAGGCCGATGCCGTGGTGTGATCGACGAACAAGGCGCCCTTGGTCATGGCGTCGAAGGCGCCGTTGGCGCCAAGCGTCACGTCCCGCAGGTCCGAATCCCGGCCCACGCAGCTGAATACGATGTCCTGGCCCTTGGCCGCCTCGGCCGGGGTGGCGGCACTCTTGCCGCCAAATTCGGCGACCCATTGGGCCGCCTTGGCGGCATTGCGATTATAGACCGTGACGGTGTTGCCGGCTTTTTGCAGGTGGCCTGCCATGGGATAGCCCATCACGCCCAGGCCCAGGAATGCAATTTTCATCAGTCTACCACTTCCACTTTAGGGGTTTGTCCGGCCGCGAAGGACGGACGCTTCATAAGCCAGATAATCGCAAACACAGGCAAAGAGGTCAGGAACATGAAAAGGAAAGCGTTAGCATATGCCTGCACTTGCGCGCGGTATTCTATGAGAGAATTCAGATTTGCCAACCCAAAAGGAATCTGGGGATTCATCATCATGGAGGGTCCGTTGACCCCCAACGCCCGGTTGAAAACCGAGGCCTGCCCCGCAAGCTGGGCATGGATGGCCTGAACCGAATTGACCTGGATGGTGCTGGTCACCGACACGCCGATGGCCGAGCCGATATTGCGCAGCAGGTTGGTTAGCCCAGCGCCATCGGTGCGCATCTGCGGCGAGAGCGTGGCAAAGGACACCAGGTTCATGGGCACGAAGACCAGCCCCATCCCCACGCCCTGCACGAATGTCACCAGCGAGACGGTCGTTTCCGAAATATCGGGGGTCCAGTCGGTCATCGCCCATAGCGACCACAGAAGAAAGACCGATCCCGCCGTCATGATGACGCGGGGATCCATCTTCATGGTCAGCCGGCCGGCGAACATCATGGCGAACATCACGCCCAGGCCGCGCGGCACCATGAGGAATCCGGTCTGGGTGACACTGCGCCCGGACAGGTTCTGCAGATAAGGCGAGATCAGGGCCGAGGATGCGAGCAGCACAAGCCCCATGACGAACATCAGGACCAATCCCCCTACGAAATTGCGGTCCCTGAAGATTTCCTCCGGGATAAAAGGTTTCTTCGCGGTCATCATATGGACCACGAACAGATAAAGCCCGATGCCGGCGACCATGGCCTCGATCACGATTTCGGGCGAGGAGAACCAGTCCTTGGTGGTGCCGCGGTCGAGCAGCAACTGGAGCGACCCCAGCCCCACCGACAGAGCGCCGAAACCGAACCAGTCGAATTTGAGCGTATTGTCCCTGGCGGTGTCCTTGAAGAATATCCACAAGGCCACGCAGGCCGCGATGCCCACCGGCACATTGATATAGAAGACCCAGCGCCAGCTATAGGCATCGGTCAGCACGCCGCCCAGGGTCGGGCCCAAAATCGGCCCCAGCATCACGCCCATGCCCCAGATCGCCATGACGTTGCCGCGCTTGGCGGGCGGATACATATCCAGCATCACCGCCTGCGACAGTGGGCCGAGTGCCGCTCCGAACACGCCCTGGATAATGCGGAAGAGCACGATCTGGGTCAGGCTCTGGCTCGCCCCGCACAGCATGGAGGCGACAGTGAAGCCGGCGATCGAGGCGATGAGAAAGTACTTCTTGCTGAAGCGGGCCGAGAGCCAGCCCACCGGCGCGGTCATGATGGCGGCGGCGATGATGTAACTGGTCAGAACCCAGGTAATCTGGTCGTTGCTGGCCGACAATTCGCCCTTCATATAGGGCAGCGCGACATTGGCGATGGTGGTGTCCAGCGCCTGCATCAGCACACCCGCCATGGAGCCGATCAGCACCGCCCATTCAGCAATCTTGCTGTCATAGACGTGCGCGGCGTGCGGCGTGTCTTGCGTCATTGGCGGCTCAGAACCCGTCCATCAGCCGCGCCAGGCGGCGTTTGCCGGTGTCGATCGCGATCACCGCGCTCATGCCGGCGCGCAAGGCGCGGTCGCACTGGCTCTTGTCGATGGCGACACGCACGGGAATGCGCTGCACCACCTTGACCCAGTTGCCCGCGCCGTTTTCGGCCGGCAGCGCGGAGAAGCTGGAGTCCGAACCGGCGCTCACGCTATCGATATGGCCGCTCCATTTGCAGCCGGGATAGGTGTCGACGGTGATATCGACCGGCGCATCGGGACGGACATGGGTGAGATCGGTTTCCTTCATGTCGGAGGAAATCCACACATCCTTGCCGATCAGGCCGACCGCGCTGGTGGTGGTGAAGGCCGACAGGGCCGACACAACAAGTGTGCCGGGCTGCAGGCTGTCCACCTCGCCCACCGTGCCGCCAAAGGGCGCGCGCACCGTGGCGTGGTCGAGCTGGCGCTGGTCTTCATCCACCGTCGCTTTCGCCTTCATGTAGTCGGGCGTCTGCTCGGCCGGGATATTGGGATTGCCGTTCAGCTTGGCCAACTGCGTCGCCGCGGTCTGCTTGAGCGAGGCCAGTGTGGCCTGAGACGAAAGCAGCGTGGCACGCTGGGTATCGACCTGCATGGCAGCGATGGCGTTCTGTTTGGCCAGCGCGATGTAGCGATCATAGGTCTGCTGATTGACGGTGACCTGCGCCTGTTCGGCGGTGATCTGGGCCACCGCGGCGCGGTACATGGCGCGGGTCGATTCCACATCCTGCACCGTCGAAGCAAGTGCTGCCTTGGCATTGTCCAGCGCGATCTGGAACGGCAGCGGGTCCAGCGTGAACAGCACCTGCCCGGCTTTCACGCTCTGGCCTTCATGCACATCGACAGTCTTGACCAAGCCCGACACGTCGGTGGAGACCATCAGCTTGTTGGCATGGACGTAGGAATCGTCGGAGGTGACATAGCGGCCGCCCATCAGATAGACGACGCCCGCGATGGCGAGGAACACGCCCACGCCGCCGAACATCAGGATCTTGCGCAGCCGCGCCTTGTCGGCCCACAGCGCGCCGGACCAGCTCTGACGGGGCGCGGCCTGATAGGCGGACGCGGTTCGGGAAACTGCGGGCATGCTTATTCTCCTGCCATCGCGACTTTCGGCGCGGGCTCCATGGTGAGGCGGGTTTTCATCTTGAGCAGGGCGTCGGTGACGATATCGACCGTGGCCTCGTCCAGGCCGTCGGTGATTTCGCGGAACATCTCGTCCTTGTAGCGCTGGATTTCCTTCAGGATCGGTTCGGAGGCCGGAAGCAGATGCAACCGGCGGATGCGGCGGTCGGCGGGATCGAGACGCCGTTCCAAGAGCCCCCGCGCCTCCAGCCGGTCGACCAGGCGGCCGACGGTGATGGGCTCGACCTCGCACAGGCCGGCCATTTCGTTCTGGGTCATGCCGGGCTGGCGCGCCAGCCGGGCCAGGATGATGCCCTGGGCTCTGGTCATGCCGTAGGTACGGGCCCAGCGGTCGAAACGGGTCCGCATCAGGCGGGCCACGTCGTAAAGTTCCACAAGCATTTCATGTTTCATGGCGGATAACATAAGCAACGTTATTATAACGCGCAATGTAATAAGCCATGCAGTTGGCGCTGGATCAGGCATGCATGGGCGTGATTAGGGGTGGATTGGTCGCAATCGGCCGGCACAATGGGCAGCCCAAGCGCTGGGAGGCTTTTTTGCTTCGCTACAGACCGGTGGTGGCTTTTGCCGCCATCGCCCTCACCTGCACGGCACCGCTGGCGGCAGCCCAGCCTCAAGCCGCATCCAAAAAGGTATTGAGCTAACCCGAACCACCCGGTCCTTTTTCCTCCTGGCCCGAAGACAAGCGGTCCGGTGCTTTGTTTCGTATAAGACTGGCCTGCACGCTCTGGGCTGCCGTGGATTTCTCAAACGGCGGCAAGGCGAACGAACCCGGAGTGTTAAAAAACCTGGCAGCCATCGCCGGCTATTGCGTGGCTCTCCGGATGCCCGACGACTGGCCTGGCCATCAGACAGAAATGGACAAGTCGGAGGAAAATCACCGCGAAGCCATCAGCCTCAATCCGAATTTGCTTGACCCGCATGTGCTAGACAAAATCATAAAAAGAGATCAGGACGGCGCGCTTCGATGACCGTGCCCTTGAAGATTCAATCCTTACCCGTTGTACGCCGGCCTTCAACGCCCGGCGGCGCTTCCTGCGCCAGCGCGCCATACTTGCCGCGGAAATAGACCAGCGGCGCACCGGCCTGTTCGTGGCGGGCAAAGCGCAGCACCCGGCCAATCAATATCGCGTGATCGCCCGCGTCCTGCACGCTCTCGCGCGCGCATTCGAACACCGCCAATGAGTCCGCCAGTGCCGGCGGTCCCAGTTCGGTTTCCATCAGCGCGATACCGTCCAGACTATGCTCGCCCGCGCCCGCCAGCCGGGCCGAAACCGCCTTCTGGCCGCTGGCCAGGATCGACACCGTAAAGCCCGGTGCATTGGCGAAAGCCGGATAACGGCGCGAGCGGCGGTCGATGCACCACAACACCAAAGGCGGGTCCAGCGACACCGAAGCAAAGGAATTGACGGTTATCCCAATATGGGACGTCTCGGCCGACACCGCCGTCATCACCGCGATCCCGGTGGGAAACCAGCCCAGCGCCTCGCGGAAAGCACGGGTATCGAAGTCAGCGTCCATACGTCATCCTGGGACCGTCCCGCTTCACACTCGGTTAAGAGGGGTTATGCAAGATGGCGAGGTTAGGCGAGACGGCGAAAAGTCCGCAAGGCCAACGGGTAATTTAGACAGGTGGTGGCTATGGCCGGCGAGAACGCGGTCGTAATCAAACGCATTAAAAAAGGCGGGCATGGCGGCCATCATGGCGGCGCCTGGAAAGTCGCCTATGCGGACTTCGTGACCGCGATGATGGCGTTCTTCCTCTTGATGTGGCTGATCAACACCACCACGCCCGAACAGAAGCGCGGCATCGCCGATTATTTCGCGCCCCAGTCCATCGCCCAGACCGTGTCCGGTGCGGGTGGCGTGTTGGGCGGCAAGGTGATGGGCCAGGATGCGGCCCGTGCCGGCGGCGCCCAGTCGGTGATGCAGAAACAGTCGCCGCCCTCGCCCGCCTCCGACACCAAGGCGCTGGCCAGCGGCCAGACGCAAGGCGGCGCCGGCGCCGATGCGGCAAGCAACGCCTCCCAGTCCGGCCAGAATGGCGACTTCGCCCATGCCGCGGAAGCGATCCATCAGGCGGTGCAGGACAATCCCGATATCGCCAACCTGTCGCATCAGGTAATCACCGAGAACACGCCCCAGGGCCTGCGCATCCAGCTGGTCGATCAGGACGGCCGCCCGATGTTCGAACAGGGTTCGACCGAACCCATGCCGTACACCAAGAAACTGCTGGAGGCGGTGGGCGGGATCATCGCCCGCCTGCCCAACCGGGTCTCGATCGCCGGCCATACCGCCGGCAATGACGGGGCTGCAACCGGGGGCAGCTGGCAATTGTCGGCGGCGCGCGCCGACCAGGCCCGCGCCCTGTTGCAGGCCGGCGGCCTTGGCAGCGACCGTATTTACGAAGTGGCGGGCAAGGCCGGTTCGGAGCCGCTTTTGCCGGAAGATCCCAATGCTAGCGCCAACCGCCGGCTGTCCATTGTGCTTATGAACGAGGCACCGCCCGCGCCCACCAATACCGGGCTTGGAAACTAAGAAGTCAAAAATCTGTCGATGGCGCAAATATTAAGGCTGCGCCGCCGCGCGGGCCGCGCCATACTTGAGTCGGAAATGGGCAGGTTTCCTTAGGCCGTGACCGACCAACGCAACGCACGCATACCGCAGTTCTTTCTGACCCCCGGCGGGCCCTGCCCCTATCTGCCGGGCAAGACCGAACGCAAGGTATTCGCGCGGCTGGGCGGCAACCTGGCCCAACCCTTGAGCGAGGCGCTGACCCATTCCGGATTCCGGCGCAGCCAGTCCATCGCCTATCGCCCCGCTTGCGAGGGCTGCTCGGCCTGTGTGTCGGTGCGCATACGCACCGACCTGTTCCAGCCCAGCCGCAGCCAGAAGCGCATCATGCGCCGGGCCGCCGATCTGGCGCGCGCCCAGGTGCCGGCGGAAGCCACCCGCGAACAGTTCGCTCTGCTGCGCACCTATCTGGATTCGCGTCATCCCGGCGGCGGCATGAGCGACATGGGCCTGTTCGACTATGTCGCCATGGTCGAGGAAACCCCGGTGCAGACCCATATCGTGGAATATCGCGACGCCAATGGCACGCTGGCTGCCTGCGCACTCACCGACAGGCTGAAGGACGGGCTTTCCATGGTCTATTCCTTCTTTCATCCCGGCGAGGACGGACGCAGCCTTGGCACCTACATGATCCTGGATCATGTGATGACGGCGCGCGCGCTGAACCTGCCTTACGTCTATCTGGGCTATTGGGTGCGCGGCAGCGACAAGATGGACTACAAGATCCGCTTCTCGCCGCTGGAAGCGCTCACCCAGAATGGCTGGGAAGCGCTGGACACCCAGTGATCCGTCTTCCGTGAATAGTGACATTGCCCTGGGCTGGCAGCTGCTTCAGCGCGGCAATGTCGCTGGCGCAGAACAGGCCATCCAAAGCCTGCTGATGGGTGGCGTCACCGACGAGCTGGCGCCACTGTTGGGCGCGATACGCTTGCAGCAGAACCGCCATGGCGAGGCCGCACCCTTGTTCGCCCGCGCGCGGGCAGCGGCGCCGCGCGAGGCGCGCTTTGCCTATCTGCATGGCATGGCGCTGGCGGGCATGGGGCGGACGGGTGATGCCGTCACCGCCTTCCGGGATGCGATCAGGCATGAGCCCAAAGCGAACGCGCCCTATCTGGCGCTGGCGGATGCGCAGCGCAGGCAGGCCCACTTCGAGGAGGCGCAAGCCACCTTGCGCAAGCTGCTGCGCCAGGAGCCGCAGAATATCGCGGCGCTGATGGCGCTGTCGGCGGTGTTGCTGGAGGCCGGTGATCCGGCAGCGGCAGATGCACCGCTGCGCCGCGCGGTCTCTCTTGTCAGCGATGCGCCCGCCAAGGCCGCCGTGCACAACAATCTGGCGGTGGTGCTGGGCGCCGGCGAAAAATATCAGGAGGCGCTGGACAATCTGGACATAGCCGAGCGTCTGGCGCCCGGCATGGCCAATATGGACAACCAGCGCATCGACATCCTGTACAGAATAGGCCGCTTCGACGACTGTGCGGCGCTGTATGAAAAGCTGCTGGCGAAAAACGCGGCCGATCCGGCGCTCCACCGCGCCTATAACAGCCTGTTATGGCGTATGGGGCGCAAGGACAATTATCTCGGCTCGTATGAGCGCGCGCCCAAGACCCGCGCGCTGATGCTGGAGAAGGCCCACGCCCTGTCGCTGGAGAAACGCGCCCGCGAAGCCCACGATATCTATGCCGAGCTGGTGACACGCGATGCCGCCGACAGCTGGTCGCAAGCAGGTGTTGCCGCCAGTCTGCTGCAGATGGGTCAGGCGAAAGACGCGGTGCGCGCGTTTGAAGCTGCACTGGCACTGCCCGGCGCGGTCGCCGGCATGTACAGCAGCGCCGCGGAAGCCGGGTTGATGGCAGGCGATGCCGGGAAGGCGCAAGCCTTCTGCCAGGCGGGATTGAAAGACGCGCCATTCGACCAGACGTGTCTGGCCATGCAGGGCACCGCCTGGCGGCTGCAAGGCGATAAACGCGACGAAGAGCAGAGCGGCTATGACAGCTTGATCGGCATCTTTGATCTGGAGGCGCCCGAGGGTTTTTCCAGCATGGAGGATTTCAATGCCGCGCTGGCGGCGCATCTCGAAGCCGCCCACCCCGGCACCCGCGAATATCTGGAGCAATCCCTGCGCGGCGGCACCCAGACCGAAGGCTTTCTGTTCGCATCCGCCAACGTCCTGATCCGCAAGCTGAAAGCGCGCATCGATGAAGCGGTCTCGAATTACATCGCGGCCCTGCCCGTCTCCGCGTCTCATCCCTTCACGGCGCGGCGGCGTGACGGCTTTGGCTATGCCGGGGCCTGGTCATCGCGCATGAAAGACAGCGGCTTTCACGTCAATCACATCCATCCGCAGGGCTGGATCAGTTCCTGCTACTATGTCGCCGTGCCGCCGGTCACAAACGACCCCGCCACGCGCCAGGGCTGGATCAAGTTCGGCGAACCGGCGCTGGCGGTTGGCCTAGGCGAACGGCGTGCGATTCAGCCGGTGCCGGGCCGGCTGGTGCTGTTTCCGTCCTATCTGTGGCACGGCACGATTCCTTTTCAGGACAGCGCGGTGAGAACAACGATAGCGTTTGACGCGGTGCCGCAATAAGCAATTGTATTCATAGGGTTGTCATCATCGGTTCCCGTGAAAGAGTGTTTCGCGGCAATGCAACCGGACACACTTTTGCACATAATTACCAAGGCCTCACTGGTGGCTCGCGCGTTTGTCCGCATGGTGACATTTCGAACCACGCGATCCTTGCATGAGCATCCCAGCCATCTTCATCCGGCGGCCCATCGCCACCGCCCTTCTGGCCGTGGGCCTGGCGCTGTCCGGGATCGCGGCCTATTTCCTACTGCCCGTTTCGCCGCTGCCCAATATCGACGTGCCCACCATTTCGGTGACCGCCAGCATGGCGGGCGCCAGTCCTGATGTCATGGCCGCGACCGTGGCGACGCCCCTGGAACGGCACCTGGGCGTGATCGCATCGGTCAACGAGATGACCTCATCCAGCACCGTGGGTTCGACCCGCATCACCTTGCAGTTTGACATCAGCCGCAACATCGATGGCGCGGCGCGCGATGTGCAGGCGGCGATCAATGCCGCCAAGGCCGATCTGCCCACCGCGCTGCGCTCGTTGCCCACCTACCGCAAGGTCAATCCGGCCGACATGCCGATGATGATCCTGGCGATGACGTCCAAGTCGCTGACCCCGGGCCAGATCTATGACGAGGCCTCCAATATCATGTTGCAGCGGCTGTCGCAGGTGCCGGGCGTGGGCGATGTGGAGCTGAACGGCGCGTCCTTGCCCGCCGTGCGGGTAGAGCTGAACCCGCGCGCTCTGTTCAAATACGGCATCGGCCTGGAAGATGTGCGCGCCGCGCTGGCTGCCACCAATGCCAACAGCCCCAAGGGCGCCATCAGCCAGTCCGGCCAGGATTTCGAGGTCAATGCCAATGACAGCGCCATTCAGGCCAGCCAGTACCAGGACCTGATCGTCGCCTATCGCAATGGCGCGGCGGTACGCCTTCAGGACGTAGCCGATGTCACCGACGGCGTGGAGAATGTCAGGAATGTCGGCGTCGCCAACGGCCAGCCCGCGGTGCTGATCACCGTCACCAAGATGCCCGGCGCCAATGTCATCCAGGTGGCCGACCAGTTGCGCAACCTGATACCCCAGCTGCAGGCCGCGCTGCCGCCGGCCATCGTGCTGTCGGTGGTCAATGATTCCACCATTCCCATCCGCGCGGCGCTGACCGATGTCGAGATCACGCTGGTCATCGCCATCGCCCTGGTGATCCTGATCGTATTCCTGTTTCTGAGGAACGCGCAGGCCGCCATCATTCCGAGCCTGGCGGTGCCGCTGTCGCTGCTGGGCACCTTCAGCGGCATGTATCTGCTGGGCTATAGCCTGGACAATTTCTCGCTGATGGCGCTGATCATCTCCACCGGCTTTGTCATCGATGACGCCATCGTGGTGCTGGAAAACGTCACCCGTCATCTCGAGGCAGGCGAGACTCCGATGCAGGCGGCCCTGCATGGCTCGCAGGAAGTGGCGTTCACGGTCCTGTCCATGAGCATCTCGCTGATCGCGGTGTTCTTCCCCATCCTGTTGATGGGCGGCATTGTCGGACGTCTGTTCCACGAATTCGCCATGACCTTGACCATCGCCATTCTGGTCTCGCTGGTGGTGTCGCTGACCGTCACGCCGATGATCTGCGCCTATCTTCAGTTCACGCCCGGCGAGCAGGACAACAATATGGTGTTCCGCGCCTCCAAGCGCAGCTTCGACACAGCACATCGTTTCTATGAGCGCACGCTGGCCTGGGCGCTGGACAATCCCCTGACCGTAATGGCGATCCTGGCCATCACCATCGGGCTGAATTTCTATCTCTTTTCCATCATCCCCAAGGGCTTCTTCCCCATTCAGGATGAAGGCCGCATGCAGGGCGGGTTGCGCGCCGATCAAAGCATCTCGTTCCAGGCGATGCAGAAGAAGTTCATGCAGTTCGTGCAGGTACTGGACAGCGACCCGGCGGTGGCCAGCGTGGGCGGCTTTGCCGGCAGCCAGGGCGCCAGCAATTCCGGCAATCTTTTTGTGACTCTGAAACCGCCAGCCCAGCGCCACTATGTCACCACCAACCAGGTGATCGACCGCTTGCGCCCCAAGCTGAACACCATCGCAGGCGCCCGGCTGTTCCTGCAGGCGGCCCAACAGGTGCGCGTGGGCGGACGCCAGAGCTTTTCCAGCTACCAGTACACCATCCAGGCGGATTCACTCGACCTGCTGAACGAATGGGTGCCCAAGATCACCACGGCGCTGCAGGACGTGCCCGAGCTGCAAGACGTCAATTCCGACCAGCAGGACAAGGGCCTGGAAGTGGATCTGAAGCTGGACCGCCAGACCGCCTCGCGCCTGGGACTGACCGCCAGCCAGATCGACAGCACGCTGTATGACGCGTTCGGGCAGCGCACCGTCTCCACCATCTACAAGGACAAGAACCAGTATTACGTGGTGATGGAGGTGGCGCCGCAGTTCTGGCAGAACCCCGAGACCTTGCGCGACATCTATGTCAGCACCTCGGCCGGCGCGGTCAGCGGCACTCAGTCCACCAATGCGGTGTCGGGCACGGTGACGGCGGCGGCAGCGGCCGCAGCGGCCACGCCCGCAACCAACGGCACCGCCTCGATCAGTTCCAGTACCGCCAACAACAGCGCCATCGACAACAGCAGCCTGACCGGAGCGGGCAGCACGGCCAGCACCGCACCGGACGCGGCCACCATTCAGGCACAATCGGCCGAGAACGCCCAGCTCAATGCCCTGACCACCTCCCATGGCGGATCATCGACCGGCGCCTCCATCGCCACCACCACCGAAACCATGGTGCCGCTGTCGGCCTTCACCACCTTCGGCCCTGGCACCACGCCCTTGGCGATCAACCATCAGGGCCCGTTCGTCGCCACCACCTTTTCCTTCAACATCCCCGATGGCGAGCCGTTGAGCGATGCGCTGGCCGCGATCCAGCAGACCATGGCGCATCTGAATGTGCCGATCGCGGTGCATGGCGACTTCGCCGGCACCGCCAGTCTCTATCAGGCGTCGCTGGCCAATGAGCCGGTGCTGATCCTGGCCGCGATCATCGCGATCTATATCGTGCTGGGGGTGCTGTATGAGAGCTATGTCCATCCCCTGACCATCCTGTCCACCCTGCCCTCGGCCGGGGTGGGCGCGGTGCTGGCGCTGCTGATGTTCGGGATGGAGTTCAGCCTGATCGCCCTGATCGGCGTGATCCTGCTGATCGGCATCGTGAAGAAGAACGCGATCATGATGATCGACTTCGCCATCGAGGGGCAGCGCCAGGGCAGGCCTGCGCGCGAGGCGATCTATCACGCCTGTATGCTGCGGTTCAGGCCCATCATGATGACCACCCTGGCCGCGATCATGGGCGGCATACCCTTGGCCATCGGCATTGGCCAGGGTTCGGAACTGCGCCAGCCGCTGGGCGTGTCGGTGGTGGGCGGGCTTTTGCTGAGCCAGGCGCTGACGCTCTACACCACGCCGGTGATCTATCTGTATCTGGACCGCTGGCGGCTTTGGGTCGGCGACACCTGGCGGCGCTGGTATCACGCGCCCAGGGCGGCGAGCAGCGAAGGCGCGGCTTAAGCGCCGAGCTTGCTTGCCAGTTCGGGAATGCTGTTCGCAATGACATCCACCGGCCCGGTCAGCTTTTCGGCGCCATGGCCTTTGCCATATTCATCGGGCCGGGGAATGAAAGCGGTCTTCAGGCCCGCGCCCGATGCCCCGCCATGGGTCAGGTCGATGTCATGGGCCGCCACCATCATGCATTCTTGGGGCGCCAAGTTCAGCGCATCGGCCGCGGCCAGATAGACATCGCGATTGGGCTTGTAGTCGTGAGCGATATCGGCGCCCAGGATCGCGTCCCAGCGCCAGCGGTTGCGGGTGGCGATGTCCGCCATCAGCGCGATATTGCCATTGGAGACCGGCGCCAGCAGGAAGCGGGACGCGAGCCGCGCCAACCCGGCATTCACGTCCGGCCACGCATCGAGATGATGCCAAGCCAAGGTCAGGCGCTGGCGCGCATCTTCGGAGAGTTTCTCCAGGCCAAAATGCGGGATGATCTTGTCCAGCATCCGCCGCTCCAGCACATCCAGCTTGACGTAAGGCTGGTGACGGCTTCGCACTTGACCGGTGACAGGCAGATACTGGGCGCGCCAGGTATCGGCAAAGGCCAGCCAGTCCAGCGAATAACCCAAAGGGGAAAGCAAGGCTTTGGCGTCGCGCGCCACACCGCTGCGCCAATCCGTCAAGGTGCCGAAGACGTCAAAGAACAGCGCCTTGACGCCGAAGCGGTTTGGACCCGGCACGGCCTGCGCCATGCCTGTGCTCAAAAGCAGGCCGCTGGCGGACTGAACGAAGATGCGGCGCGTCAGATCAGACCGCATAGATTTTCCGTAGTTCGGTCTTGAGAATCTTTCCCGTCGCGCCGTGCGGAATGCTGTCGGCGATCACCACCCGGTCGGGCAGCGACCAGTCCGGCAGCTTGCCACGGCAGAATTCGCGCAACGCTGCCGGATCGGGCACGCAGCCAGCGCGCGCCACCACGATCAGAAGCGGCCGCTCGCCCCATTTCGCATCCGGCACCGCGATGGCGGCGGCTTCGGCCACATCGGGGTGCGCAACGGCGATATTCTCGATGGCGATGGAGCTGATCCATTCCCCGCCCGACTTGATCAGGTCCTTGGCCCGGTCGGTCAGGGTGTAGAAACCATCCTTGTCCACCACGCCGACATCGCCGGTGGGAAGCCATTCGCCCGCGTTCGGCTCCATGCGGTAATAGCCGCTGGCAATCCAGGGCCCGCGAAACTCCATCGCGCCCTGGGTCTGGCCGTCCCATGGCACTTCGTTTCCGTCTTCGCCGACCGCGCGCACATCGGTGCCGAACAGCACCCGGCCCTGGGCGCAGCGGCGATGCGCCTGCGCCTCGCCTTCCAGCTTCAGGCACTGGGGCTTGGGCGCATTGAGCGTCACCACCGGCGAGGATTCGGTCATGCCCCAGCCCTGGGTCACGCGAATGCCCATCGCGGTGTACGCCTCCATCAGGGCGCGCGGCATGGCCGAGCCGCCGATCATGATGCGTTTCAAGGTCTGCGGCTTTTGTCCGGTGTCGCGCAGGTGCGCCAGAAGATTCATCCAGATGGTCGGCACGCCGATCGATGTGGTGGCACGTTCTTCATTCATCAGCGCGAGCAGCGACGGCGCATCTAGCGCTGCGCCCGGCATCAAGAGCGACGCTCCCACCATGGGCGCGGCATAGGGCAGGCCCCAGGCATTGACATGGAACATGGGCACAATCGCAAGCGCGCGGTCGGTCGCCTTCAGCCCCACCACATCGGCGACATTGAGGGACAAAGCATGCAGCACACAGGCGCGATGGGAATAGAGCACGCCCTTGGGCCGCCCCGTTGTGCCGGAGGTGTAGCAAAGGCCCGACGCGGTGTTCTCATCGAATTGGGGCCATGTGGGGATCGCGGGCACCTCGGCCAACAGGTCTTCATAGGCATAAAGCGCGACGTGTGCCGGAAGGCCTGCGTCGGACGCGGCCTCGGCCAGCACCACCACGGTGCGCAACGACTTAAGCCCGGGCGCGATCGCGGCGATGATGGGCAGAAACAGCGGATCGGTGAATATCACGCCATCTTCGGCATGATCGATGATATAGGCGATGTCGTCCGGCAGCAGGCGCGGATTGATGGTGTTGCACACCGCACCCATGCCGGAGATGGCGTAATACAGCTCCAGATGGCGGTCGCTGTTCATGGCCAAGGTGCCGACACGATCGCCGGGCTTGACGCCCAGCGCATCCAGCACCGCCGCCAGCCGGCGGGCGCGTTCCTCGATTGCCCGCCAAGTGCTGCGCACCAGTGATCCGTCGGCGCGGCGACTGACAATTTCTCCGTCGCCATGATGGCGCGCGGCATGGACAATGATCGAAGAGATCAGCAGTTCATGCCGTTGCATCAGGCCTTGCACGCATCACTCCACTGCCGATAGCGTGAGGATTGAGGCACAGGCGGCGGCAACGCACAACATTGGTTGCAGCGCAGCGAAAGATAACAGGAATGATGCGTATCTGGCCGGTTGCGTTGCTGTTGGCCGTGCTGGCCGCCCCCGCATCGGCGGCGACGCTCTGCGATCCCGCCCAATATGGCGCCAAGGCCGATGGCGTCACCAAGGACACCGCCGCGATCCAGGCTGCGATTGACGCTTGCGCCGCCCAGGGCGGCGGCACCGTCACCCTCACTCACGGCACCTATGTCAGCGCGCCGCTGACCCTGAAAAGCAACATCACCCTGGATGTCGCGGCGGGCGCGACCCTGTTGGGGTCGTCCGGCCATGACGACTATCCCGCCATCACCGTCTTTCGCGCCCCCGGCCGCCAATCGCTGATCAGTGCCACCAATGCCCATGATGTCGCCATCACGGGTCAAGGCACCATCGACGGCAACGGCAAAAGCTGGTGGACCGACGCGCAGGGCAAACGCCCCAGCGGGGTGATGGGCGAGATCGTGTTTCGCCCGCGCCTGATCGTGTTCGATCACTGCCAGCATGTGCGGTTGACCGGCGTGACGGTGCAGAACTCACCCAGCTGGCAGATCGTGCCTTACTATTCCAACGACGTTGAGATCAGCCACATCAGGGTGTTCGCGCCACAAGATTCACCCAATACCGACGCCATTGATCCCTTTGCTTCAAGCGACGTGCGGATCAGTGGTGTCATCGCCGACACAGGCGACGACAATATCGCCATCAAGTCCGGCGCGATCAATTCACCCGGGCCCGACGATGCGTCACACAACATCACCATCACCGACTGCATTTTCCTGCACGGGCATGGCCTGTCGATCGGCAGCGAACTGGCGGGCGGGGCGCACGACATTCATGCCGAACGCATCACCTTCAGCGGCACCGACCAGGGCATCCGCATCAAGGCCAATCGCGACCGCGGCCATGATGTCAGCAACATCTCGTTCAAGAATATCGGGATGCAGGGGGTGAAGACCGCCATCCTGATCTCGGAATATTATCCGAATGTCGAACCGCCGGCCGGCAATGCGCCGGCTGCAATCGGGCGGCTGACGCCGTTCTTCCATGACATCACCATCGAGAACCTTTTCGCCTTTAACAGCAAAGTCGCTGGTGTGGTCTATGGCCTGCCCGAGTCGCCGGTCAAAGGGCTGATGATGAAGACTGTGCGGATCAGCGCCGACAAGGGGCTCGTCATCAGCGATGCGGAGGCCACACTGGATGACGTCAAAGTCATGGCGGCCGAGGGAGAGGCCGTCGATATCAGGCCGTCCGCCAAGGTTACAATCCACTAATGCCGTGCGGGACGCCGGAAAATCGCGGCGGCCAGACGGGCGGCTTCACGCACCAGCAGCGGGGTGCCGGGGCCGAGCACCGCGACGGCGGCGAGCGCCAGAAGACTGTTCAGCAGAATCATGCGGTTCATATCCATTCCCACCTTTTCAAATGTGGGACAGAAAATGATGCAGCGCGGCTGAACGGGTACTGAGACGGCTGTTCAGGTGAAGTTCACCTATATAACCTGTCTGTAAGGGGAGGATTTGCCGATGAAACTGTCGCGCAGAAGCGTTGTCGCCGGGGCTGCCGCGCTGCCCTTTGCCGCTGGCGCCCTCGCCGCCGTGCCGGTCACGGTACGTGTGGATGCCGGCAAAAGTCTTGGGCGCATTTCGACCGACTTCATGGGACTGGGGTTTGAGATTTCCTCGGTCGCGGTGCCTGGACTGCTGGCGGCGTCGAACCATGCCTATGTGGATCTGGTGCGCGAACTGGGACGCGATGGTGTGATCCGTATCGGCGGCAACACCTCCGATTTTTCTCGTTATGACCCGCACGGCACCGCGGTGTCGGCACCCAAGGCGACGGTGGTGACTGAGGCCAATCTGCGCGAACTGAAGACATTCGTGGATGCGGTCGGCTGGAAGCTGATCTGGGGCCTCAATCTTGGCGACGACAAGCTCGACAACGCCGTGGAAGAGGCCCGCGCCATCGCGGGCATCATGAGCGACAGATTGCTGGCGCTGGAGATCGGCAACGAGCCGGACCTTTTCCCGCGCTCCGGCCATCGCGGCGCCGACTATGGCTATCCCGCCTATTTTGCGGACTATCGCCGCTACAAGGCGGCCATCCGGGCCGTGCTGCCGCATGTGCCCTTTGCCGGGCCGGATCTGGCGGGCGCCCCCGACTGGATGGAGCAATTCGCCCGCGACGAACCCGATGCAATGCTGTTGACCGCGCATCACTACATCACCGGCCAGGCCAATCCCGCTGCCACCATGGAGACCATGCTGGCCAACAACACCAAATACGATCCGGTGCTGGCGCGCTTCCAGGCGGCGGCACAGACTGCCAAAAAGCCCTGGCGGATGTGCGAGACCGCATCTTTCTCCGGCGGTGGCAAGGAAGGCGTCAGCGACACGTATGCAGCGGCGCTATGGGCCTTGGACTATCTGTTCGTACTGGCCGAACAGGGCTGCGCCGGGGTGAACATGGAAACCGGCGTCAATCATCTGGGCTGGATCAGCCACTACACCCCGATCAGCGACGACCTGAAGGGCCATTACGGCAAAGCGCCGGAATATTACGGATTGCAGGCCTTCGCGCACGCTGGCAAGGGCGATCTGGTTCAGGCCGACTGCAACGCCGGCGGCATCAATTGCACCGCCTATGCCACCCGCGATCAAGACCGCGTCTGCGTCACGTTCATCAACAAGGACACGAACCAGGACGCCGAAGTGACGATCTCAGGTGTCAGCGCCAAACCCGGTGAGATCATGCGCCTGACCGGCACGGCACTGACGGCGAAAGATGGGGTCAAGCTGGGCAGACGCGAAAGCGTGAACCCGCAAGCTGTGCGTGTACCCGCCGCCAGCGCCGCGCTGGTGTGGCTGGACGTCTAAAGTGACGCCGCAGAACCGTATCGCAACACAAGCGAACTTGCCGCAGATTGCGGATCTGCGCTGGCGGTTGCGGGTGGATGATGCCCCAGTTTCAGACCCGGGCGCCTATGACCGGTTTGTAGCGGATTTTGTCAACATCTGCACGGCCGAATGGCGATCAGACGAGATGGTCCACTGGATCGCGACCGATGACGGACGTGCCATTGCCGTCATGTCGATCGCCATTGTCCGCAAGCTGCCCAGTCCGGAGAATTTGCGCAGCCGCTGGGGCTATATCTGCAATTCCTATGTCCTGCCGGAGGTGCGCAACGCTGGCGTCGGGGAGCATCTGCTCGCGGCGATCAAGGACTGGGCACACGCCGAAGACCTGGAGCTTCTTGTCGTCTGGCCCAGCGAGCGCGCCTATCCGTTCTATGAACGCGGAGGGTTCAGCCGTCACCCTGATCCGCTGGTCCTGAGGCTGAGAACGGAATAGCGCGGCTAGTTCCCACGCCTATCCCGCCGTGCCAGTTCACCACTTGTAGGACATCCGCACAAAGCCGCCATCGGGCGAGGCATTCAGCGAAGTATCGATATTGTACTTCCGCTTGAAGGGCGTGGTCAGCACCATGCCATAGCCGGCGGCGATGGCGGAACTGGCCAAGGTGTCATACCAGCGATGCTGGCGCGCCTCCACGCGGCTGAAAGAAACAAACGCGGTGGCCGCTTCCGCCGGCAGGCCATATTCCCAGCCATAACGTCCCCACAGGAAAGACGAACCGGAAGCCGCGACCGCCGTGGTCTCGGACGGGAAGGAATGATAGTCGGAGCCGTCAGGCCGCTCCTCGCGCACAATGTTCTTGAGCGCATAGACGGTGCCCACTGTCAGCACGCCTTCCACCGCCAGCTGGGCGAGGCCGACGCGGTCATGCTTGAACCAGGCGATGCCGGCAGCGGTCAGCGGCAGCGCAATGGCGACGCCGGTGCCCAGGGTTTCGATGTCTTTGCGGGTCTTGGAAAGCGGCGTGGTGTTGACGGTGAAGGCCTGCGCCTCGCCGGTGACGCAACTGAGAATTACTATTAAAGCGCTGATATACCGCGAAAAATTCATGTCCGCTCCAATACCCCCAGCGCGACCATAGCTTTCCGCGAGGCTGCGGCAAGTCCGGATTCTCCAAAGTTGGGAATCAGTAAGGTTGCGGGGCCGCCAGGTCGTGCCGCCCCGCAAGAAAATATTCCCGCCGGGCCTGAAACCGTCCGCCCCTTTGTGCCGAAATGCTTGCAGGGAGAACTTCACGTGCATTCCAAACAGGTCAGGACCGAGCTGCCAGGTTTCTGGCGCAGGCTGTGGCGCCACGCTTTTTGCCCGATCAGCGATGCGGACGGCTTTTATCGCCATCGCGCCCTGGTGCGCCTGACCCACTGGATCAATGCGCTCGCCATCCTGTTTTTGCTGGGCACGGGGCTGAACATCTTCAACGCCCATCCCCGGCTCTATTGGGGCCTTTATGGCGCCGACGCCGACCAACCCTTCTTCTCGCTGAGCTCGGTGGACACCGCCGCAGGCACGCAGGGCATCACCCAGATCGGGCCGTGGCACTTCAACACCACCGGCATTCTGGGCTGGTCGAAGGTGGACGGCGAATTCCAGGCGCGCGGCTGGCCCGACTGGCTGACCATTCCCAGCTTCCAGGACCTGGCCGATGCGCGGCACTGGCATTTTCTGTTCGCCTGGGTGCTGGCGATCAACTGGCTTGCCTATCTGATCTATAGTCTCTGGGTACGCCACATCCAGAAAGACATCTGGCCGACGCGAGCCGGCATCAAGGCGATTCCGCGCTCGATCCTGGATCACATCAGGCTGAAGCATCCCACCGGCGACGCGGCGAAGCATTATAATGTGCTGCAGAAGATGGCCTATCTGGGTGTGACCCTGCTGATCAGCCTGATGGTGCTGACAGGCCTCACCATGTCACCGGGAATGGATGCCTTCTTTCCCTGGCTGCTAGATCTGTTCGGCGGCCGCCAGTCGGCCCGCAGCATTCATTTTCTTTGCGCCAGCCTGATCGTGGCTTTCGTCACGGTCCACCTGATCGAGGTGGTGCTGGCTGGACCCATCAACGAGGTGCGCTCCATGCTGGGCGGCCGTTACCGCATTCCCAAAGACCACGCGCCGGAGATTCATCCGCCGCAAGATCCCCCCGCCGTGGCAGAGGAGCAACTCTGATGGCCGACGCAAAGACCATCTCCCGCCGCCTCGCCATCGCCGGCGGCTTTGCCGGCGCCGGCTGGCTGGTCGCCAATGCCACCCGCCTGACCGACGACCAGAGCCTTGGCCATGTCTTCAAGGCTGTCGAGGACTGGACCAGGATCGTCCAGCGCGGCCTGCTTTACCCCAACCGGCTGGCGCGGGAATACAGCCCTTCCGACATCTCGCCGGTGTTCAAGCCCAATGGCACATACAATCCGGGTACCGATGAATACAACGCTCATGCGGCAAGCAATTTCGTTCGCTGGCGGCTGAAGGTGGACGGGCTGGTGTCAAACCCGCTGTCGCTGTCGGTGGCCGACATCATGCGCCTGCCCCGCCGCACCCAGATCACCAAGCATGACTGTGTCGAAGGCTGGACCGCGATCGGCATGTGGACCGGAGTGCAGCTGGGGTTGATCCTGAAGGCGGCCGCGATGAAGCCCAATGCGCGCTATGCGGTCTTTCATTGCGCCGACAACCTGACCGGCGAGCCGGCCAAGGGCGGCGCGCAGAGCCCCGGCCAGTATTATGAAAGCGTCGATTTGCGCGATGCCTTCCATCCTCAGACCCTGATCGCCTATGCGCTCAACGGAAAGCGGTTGGATGTGCCCCATGGCGCGCCATTGCGTCTGCGGGTCGAGCGCCAGCTTGGCTACAAGCAGGCCAAATATGTCCAGCGCATCGAGATCACCGACAGCTTCGCCAATATCGCCGGCGGCACGGGCGGCTATTGGGAAGACCGCGGCTATGAATGGTATGCGGGAATTTGAGATGCGGCGTAACCACCGATGACGTCCGCGCGAACAAGATAATGTGGAACCAATCCACCCACCCTGTTCCAGGTCATGGAACGCAAAGGCCGTAATCGGTCTAACCAGGAGAACCAAATGAACATGTTCACCAAGCTGGCCGTTTTGGCCGTCTTCACCACCAGCATTGCCGCACCCGCGCTGGCGCAGTCCAGCGCTAGCGGCTCCATGTCGGGTTCGTCCTCGGGTTCGATGTCCAGCAGCGGATCGATGTCCAGCGGCTCGATGTCAGGCTCGATGACCGATCATGCCAAGGCCAAAAGCAAGAAGAAGGCCGGCGCGATGACCAGCGGCTCCATGTCCGGGTCCATGTCCAGCGGCTCGATGTCGGGTTCGTCGCCAGGGTCCTCGTCAGGCTCGATGTCGAACGGCGCAGGTCACTGATCGCAACCGGCGATGGGCGGCCGGTCTAGGGCTGGCCGCCCTGCCGCTCGCCTTAACTCGCGGCGTTCGTCGCTCGCAATGGTCCACTGGACCATTGCGTTCACCTACGGCGAACCGCTCCTCACCAATTCGCGGGCGTAATTCTCCATCACCAGGCTGAAGGGCAGCCCATCGCCTGTCAGCAGCACAGCGGTGACGCGCAAGCTGTGTACCGGCCCCTCCAGCGGTTCCATCTTCAAGGTCTTGCGATGGAAGTTCAGCGGCTTGACCACTGTGCCAAACGAGGTTTCGGTCGTATCCAGTGTTTTGTTCATGTCGGTACTGAGGCGCGAAGGCACATACCAGTTGTCGGCTTGCGACAGGACATGGGTGCCGCAGGTCAGATTGACCCGGCGATAGCGCAGCACCGTCTTTGGCCCCACATCCAGCGCCGCGCGCACTTCGCTACTCGCCGGCACATCGACGCGCTCGCGCACCGCGCGGATCACCGGCGGGGCCGCCAGCTTCAGGCTCACGCATCGGTCAGTCAGAAGCTGGGTGGCACTGGGCGCAGCGGTCAGATCGGCCTCAAGCCGCTGGACCGTGTCATCGGTAAAAGCGGGAGTGGCCGACAGCAGCACCAGCCCCGCACAAAATCCGTATACGGAAAAATGCATTACTGCTGTTCCAGCACCTTGACCTTGTCGCCGTCATGCAGCTTGTCCAGATTGTCGGCTGCCAGCCGGTCGCCGGCCGAAATCCCCGACAGGATGGTGATGGATTGCGCCGTCTTCAGGCCCAGCGCCACATCGCGCTTTTCCACCTTGCCGTCGTCGCCAATCAAAAAGACGCTGCCGGTCTTGCCTGTGCCCAGAACCGCCGCCGGCGGCACGGTCACGCGCGACACTGCCGCAGCTGCACCCTTCTCCGGCGCGGTCATGAAGGTCACCCTCGCCGCCATTTGGGGCAGGATGCGTTTGTCCTTGGTGCCGATCCTCACACGCACCTGCACCGTACCCTTGCTCTGGTCGGCGGTGGGGATGATGGCGATCACCGAACCGGGAATATCCCAGTCGGGATAGGCGTCCAGATGGATCACCGCCTCCCCGCCCACATCGACCCGCTCGATGTAATTTTCGCTGACATCGATCAGACCTTCCAGCGAGTTCATGTCCACGATGGTGACAATGCCGGTGCGGGTGTCGCCGGCACCGGCACCCGACGGCGCCACGATCTCGCCCACCTGCGCCACCTTGACGGTGACGATGCCGTCGAAGGGCGCGCGCACCACTGTGTCATTCTCATTGGCCTGGGCGAATTGGGTCGCGGCCTTGGCCACATCATAGGCGGTGCGGGCGGTGTCATAGGCGATGCGCTGGTTCTCGATCGCGTCGGTGGAGATCGCGGCCTGCGCCTTCAGCCGCTGATAGCGCTCATAGATGGGGACAGCATCTTCATAGGCCTGCTTGGCGGCGCGTTCCTGCTGTACCGCCTGCTGAAGGGCCGCGGAATAGTTGGAATCATCCAGCCGCGCCACGACCTCGCCGGCCTTCACCCGCTGGCCTTCCTCGAAATTGACTTCGGTCACCTTGCCCAGAATCTTGGCCGACACGGTTGCCGCGCGCCGGGCCACGATATAGCCGGACGCATCAAGCCCCGTTCCGGTCGCCCCGCCGCTGCCCAGCGCGCTCGCCGTCACCACATGCACAGGCACCCGATTGTCGGGCCAGAAATACCAGCCTGCCGCGCCACCGGCGATGACCACCACGGCGAGAGCGCCATACAGCAGGGGCGATGGGCCGCTGCGCCGGCGCACAGGCGCGCCGCGCTCGATCTTGAGCGAATCCAGAAGAGAGGACTTGTCGTTTTCCAAATTCATGCGAGCCCGCCTATGTCGCCCTTAATGCTTCTACCACGGGACGGCGCGCGGCGCGAAGGGCGGGCAGTATTCCGCCCAGAACCGCGACCGCCACGGCCCATAAAAGTGCCGTGCCGATCATGGCCGGCGATACCGTCATCCTGAAAATATCCCCGCCGAAACCATCGAGCACGCCGTCATAACGGCCCCAGGCAAAGGCCGCGCCGATAGCTGCGCCGGTCACCGACAGCGCGCACGCTTCCAGAATGACCGACACCGCGACCGGAAAGGCGCCATAGCCAATCGCGCGCAGGGTCGCGATCTCGCTGTTGCGCGCGGCAACCGCCGAATACATGGTGTTGAAACAGCCGAACAGCGCGCCGATGGCCAACAGCAGGCCCACGCCATAGACGATGATGCGCATGAACTGGTTGAAATCCGCACTGCGTTTCACATTCCAGTCGTGCTGGGTCATCACATCCGCATTCAGGGCCGGATTGGTCTTGAGCTGGCGGGCGAAGGCAGCAAAGCCATCGGCAGAAGCCAGGCGCAACAGCACGCTGTTATAGGTCTTGTGCCGGATCGACAGCATCAGGGTCTCGAGGTCGCCGAACATCTCGCCATCGCGAAGATCGCCGGTGGCATAGACGCCCACGATGGGCCAGGCGCCATCGGGCAGAGCCAGCTTGTCGCCCACGGCCACACCGCGGAAACGCTCATTGGCATGAACGCCGACGATCAGCTCATGGCTGCCGGGCCTAAACATTCGCCCGCTCACCAGATGGAATTCCGGCCGCAAGGTCTGGCCCTGGGAGCCAAAGCCGCGCAGGATGATCCAGGCCCTGGCGCCGTTCTTGGCCAAGGTCGGCACGCCCACTTCCAGCCCCGGCTCGGCGATGGGTGAACCATCCGCGGTTTTGGCGACCCCTGGCATGTCCATGATGATGCGAGCCTTGTCGCGCGCGAGAGAGCCTTGGGTCTCCCATTGCGCGCCCGCCGAGATCACAAAAACGGCGCGCGGATCACCGGTGTTGATATAGGCATTGTGCAGCCCCTCGGTCATGGAGAGCATCGACAGAAGCACGCCAATCACGCAGGCCATGCCGGCCACGATCACCAGCGACTGCCACAGCCGGGCGCGCAGGCTGCGGAAATTCAGCGCCGAGACGATCCAGACCTGGCGAAGCCCGTTCATGCACGCCTCGGCAGAGCGGTGGCAATGTCCATCCGCATCAGGCGCAGCACGGGCAAGACGGCGCTGGCAAAAGCCAGCGCAAAGGCGCTGGCGAACGCCCCCGCATAGACGGCGGCGGTTATGGTGGGCATGGGTATGCCGAAGCCCGGCGGCATGATCGCCTGGATGTGATGCGCCAGGAAAGCCGCCAGCACCATGCCGAGGCCGGCCCCGGCAAGACAGGGCACCGCCGCTTCCAGCACCACCATCGCGATCACCGCCCCATCGCCAAAGCCCAGCGCCCGCAGGGTGGCGAACTCCGCAAAACGCTCGCGCACCGACTGGGCGATGACATTGGCGGTCAGGAACAGGATCATGCCAAGGCCGGCCAGCGCGATCTCATGAGTCAGCAGGTCCACATCCATGCCGCCGAAATTGTTGCTGACGGCATAGGCCGCCTTCTCATTCTCGCTTTGGGTCGGACTGCTGGAACTGGCGAAGGCCTGGTCGATCGCCTGCGCGATCCCGACCGCTTTGGCCGGGTCGGCAACGACATAATCCACCTCATTCACCCGGCCCTGTTTGGCCAGCGGCAGCGATTTGTCCAGATAGTCATAGTTGCCGAAGATGAACCCGTCCGGCGCCAGCAGCACGTCGTTACAGATGGCCAGCACCTTGAAGGTCCATGTGGTGCTGCCATCGGCCTTGGTGGTCTGCGGCGAGATCACGGTCAAGGTATCGCCGACCTTCTTATGCCAGCGCTGGGCCTGCAGCCGGCTCATGACGATGCCGGTGCGATCATGCTCAACCATTTCCCACATCGCCGGCGTGGCCTGCCAGTCGGGGTAAACCTGCGCCATCGCGGCATCGCCCATGTTGAGATAGATGTGGTTTCTCTCGTTCTGCACATAGCCCGGAATATAGGCTTGAAAGGCAACCAGCTTCACGCCTGGGATGCTGGAGATCCTTTGCGCCACCGCGATGGGCAGGCCGTCGTCATAGCTGAAGCGTGGCACGGAAAACAAACGGTCCGCCCGCGCCTGCTGCGCCACGCCGTCAATCGTGGCGCTAAGACCGATCATCAGGCCGAAGACGGTGAAGGCCACGCTCACCGCCAGAAGCGTCAACACCGCCCGCGCCGGCTTGCGTGTCAGGGCGGCCCAAACCAGCGGGAAAAACTTCATGGCCCCGCTCTATGTTGCCCGAAGCGCTTCCACCACGGGGCGGCGCGCGGCGCGGATCGAGGGCAAGAGCCCGCCCATCAGCGCCACCACCACGGCCCAGCTCACACCCAGTCCGATTTCGGCCGGCGAGACGCGCAGATGGAAGATGTTCTGGCCCCAGACCGCCTGATGGCCGTCATTCAGCGCCCAGGCGATGGCGGCCCCGATCAGCGCGCCCGCCACCGCCAGCACAATCGCTTCCAGGATCACCGACACCGCGACGGGCAAGGCGCCATAGCCCAGCGCCCGCAAGGTTGCGATCTCGCGCGCCCGCGTGCTGACCGCGGCATACATGGTGTTGAGACAGCCGAACAGGGCGCCAATGGCCATCACGGCGCCCACGACATAGGCCAGCACCGCCAGAAGGCCGCTGGCCTGATCCGAAACCTTTTTGTACCAGTCGGAATGGCGCGTCACCGTCATCTGCAGCGCGGGATTGGTAGTGATCGCCTTGCGGAAGGTGGAGAGCGCATCCGGCGAGGTCAGGCGCACCAGGATCGAATTGTAGGTGGTGCGGTTCAGCGCGGTCAGCATGGTCTCGGTGTCGCCGATCAGCTGGCCGTCCAGAATGTCGCCGGTGGTGTAGGAGCCGACGATCGGCCATTCGCCATTGGGCAGGATCACCTTGTCGCCGATATTCATGTGCTGGAACGTTGCTTGCGCGCCAACGCCGACGATCAGCTCGCGCTTGCCGAACTGGAACATGCGGCCCGAGACCAGATGGAATTCCGGCCGAAGCGCAGTGCCCTTGGGCCCGAAGCCGCGCAAGGTCGTAAAGCCCTTGGTGCCGTTCTTGCGCAGCACCGGCAGGCCCATGTTCAGCGCCCGGTCGGCCAGTGGCCTGCCGTCCTTGTCCCTGGCGACGCCCGGCGCGCTCATTATGACGGGCGCATCGGCACGGGAGATCGAGCTTTGGCCCTCAGCGTCGGCGCCCTGCGATACCACGATGGCGCGTCCCGGATCGCCGGAATTGGCATAGGCTTGCCGCATGCCGGCGGTCACCGACATCATGGACAGCAGCACGCCGATGGTGGCGCCCAGCCCCACCACAATCACCATGGACTGCCAGAAGCGCGACTTCAGGCTTCTGAAATTGAGAGCGGAGACGATCCAGATCTGTCGCAGCATGGTCTAGCGTCCCGCCCCTATCGCCCAGACAACGCGGTTGCGATGTCCATTTGCTTCAGACGCAGCGCCGGCAGCATGGAGCTAGACAGCGCCACGAACAGCGCGCACGCCCCTGCCCACACCGCGACCATCACGGTGACGCGCGGCAAAGGCGGGGTGCCCATGCTGGGCGGCATCAGGTGCGGTATCTGGCTCGACAGCAACGCCGACAGACCCACCCCCAAAAGCGCACCCAGGAAACAGGGAAGTGCGGCTTCGGCGAACACCAGCCCGATCACGCCGGCATCCGAGAAACCAATGGTCTTGAGGGTAGCAAATTCCGCGAAGCGTTCGCGCACCGCTTGCGCGATGCCATTGGCGGTGAGGAACAGCACCATGAACATGCCGGCCAGTGCGATCTCGCGGTCCACGGTGGCGATGTCCACTCCGGAATTGGAGATGTCCAGCGCCGCCTTTTCGGTGATGGACTGGGTCGTGTTGGGCGAGTTGGCGAATGTCTCGTCGATCTGCTGTGCAATGTCGGCGGTGCGGCTGGCGTCGGATGTCTCGATCTGCATGTTCATGATCTGGCTTTGCTTTGCCAGCGGCACGGCTTTGTCGAAATAGTCGTAATTGCCCCAGATATAGCCGTTGGTGTTGTAGGCAATGTCGCCCACAATCGCGAGCACCTTGAAGGTCCAGGTGGTGGTGCCGTCGGCCTTCTTCACCTGGGGTGAGATCACGGTCAGCGTATCGCCCGGCTTCAAATGCCATTTGTCGGCCTGGTACTGGCTGACCAGCACGCCGTCACGCTCATTGTGCAGCAAATCCCACTGGGCAGGCGTGATCGGATATTCGGTGAAAACCTTGCGGGCGTTGTCACCAAACATCTGCACAAAAACACGGTTCTTGGGATCGGTGATGTAGCCGGGGATAAAATTCTGGTAGCCGACTTCGGAAACGCCAGGTATGCGCCCGATTTCGTGCGTGACCGCCAGCGGCAAGGGCGTCATGCCGCCGGCAAAGCGCGGGGCGCTATAGATGCGGTTGTCCTTGGCCGCGGCCTGGACCGCATCGAAGGTGGCGTTCATGCCGATGGTGAGGCCGAACAATGTAAAGGCGATCATCACCGACAACAGCGTCAAGACCGCCCGTGCGGGTTTGCGCATGATCGCGGCCCAGACAAGCGGAATGTATTTCATGCGCTCACCACGCCGCGCTCTTTCAGGGTGCCCTTGTCCATCTCCAGCTGGCGGCTGGCATGGTCGGCCGCCTTGGGATCGTGAGTCACCATCACGATGGTCTTCTTGTGTTGGCGGTTGAGCTGCTGCAGCAGCGCCAGAATTTCGTCCGCCGTGGTACGGTCCAGATCGCCGGTCGGCTCGTCGCACAGAAGGATGGTGGGATCC
>Ga0182024_10001622_pt1 | contig 57602 bp, 58 predicted proteins | sample P32metaG_FD_120480 | JGI IMG/M metagenome (GOLD analysis project Ga0182024, IMG submission 120480) | Permafrost microbial communities from Stordalen Mire, Sweden - P3-2 metaG (Illumina Assembly) | ecosystem: Environmental > Terrestrial > Soil > Wetlands > Permafrost | place: Sweden: Stordalen...
CGCTATGCCAATCGCTGTTCACAACCTTCACCGACATGCAGCGCCACCCGGAAAAAATCCAAGGCCTGTTGGTGCCGTTTTTTTAAACCTCGTATGTCGTGTTATTTATACGCGGACATGTAGTTGATGCGCCCGGACGACAGGCACGTCGCCGGCAGCAGCAAGACCAGCCCGGCGATGGACGCGATGAATTTCACAATGTCTCAAGCTAAAGCCCGACCGCCCAAAATCAAGCAGCAGGTCGCCGCGCCTGTTGGGTCGGATGCAATATCGCCTTAAATCGGATTCCGTTTGAGGCGCGGATTGCCGTGCCGCCGGTGAAACTTGACCAGTTTGTTTAAATGCTGCGCACATTTCACCTTGTGCAAAGTGTTGGAGACGGAAACGGTGCGCTCTGGCAAGGCCGGCTTCGTTCTGGCCGAAGAAGTCATGCCCACCAGTATCCTTCCAGCGCCGGCCCGGCAGCCTGCCATTTTTGGCGATTCTTTGAACACAGATTGCCGGTGAGCTTTCGCGCATTGGGCGTGGTTCGCGGTTCGCCCGTTTTGTTAATTCCGCATTAAAAATTCTGAATTTCAAATTTGAAATGAGCCTCCCTGCGTCGTCGCCCACGTCAAGAAGCGGTGCATTGTCCGCCGGCCCCAGACATATTAGCGTGCTTCATTGGCCGGGCGTCGCCGCAAAAAACCGGACACAGAATCCTCCAACTTGGTGGCCTTGGCGACCCCTGCAATTCCACCCCGTGAGCATCCCGTGTCCGGCAAATATATGGTGGGCAGCCGTTTTGTCTGCGGTCTTAGTCCGGATGTTTCCGTTTGCAAACAAGAATCACCCGCTGACAGCCGGCCGGGCGAGGATCACCCTGTCATACTGGAGGGGCGTCGTCGGCAAACCGGCACAAGACTACTATTCCCTTGGCCGTGCCTGACGGCGACTAGGTTTTTCCTTGGGGCGGGGGATGGAGCCGTGTTCCAGTGAGTTTTTGCGTATTTGGCCGCGGTTCGCGGTTTAACCCGTTTTTAACCGCGAAATACGCGAACCATGCGAATGGCCAATCGTTGTGAAAATGGCGGTGAGTTGGCGCGTTTCGTCAAGCAGGTCGGCCATCTGCGTAACGGAAATGCAGCCGCTGTCCACGGGCAGTTCCAGCCAATATTCGGATTACCGCAGCCGGCGTCGCTCGGCGCCCACGCGATCATGCTGTTTGGTTAGCGCCTTTTCGTGCGCCAGAAGTTTCGTCCGTTGCGCGAGCCACCGGTCTTGCGACGCAATTGGCGGATGCGCGATTGTTCTTTTTTTCATGTGCATTGTTTGCTGATTATCCAGGTATATACTTCCCGCATAATGGTAAAAGCTTTCTTGCGTCCAGTTCAGTGAGTCTGCGGCATGACCCTATTTTTTCTATGGGGTCTGCCGGAACACCCGTTCGCCCGGCTGCCCATGGTCACGCTCGCGCAACTGCCGGGACAGGACCTCATCGTCTGGACCCAACTGACGTGGCGGCCGCTGATCAAGGCCGTGCCCCGGCGCGAACGGTGCCGCTACCGGCCCCGCCACCAGTTCAATGAAATCGAGCCGCTCAAGCAGGCGCTGAAGGTGGGGGCCGGCGTGGCGATCCTGCCCGAACGCCTGGTGCGCGACGAAGTGGCCCGGGGCGAACTGGCGGCGGTGCCGTTTGAGCACGGACGCCACACCGTGCCGGTGGCCGCCATCTACCGCCCACCCTGCGGCAGTTCATTGATTTCCTGAAACAGCCGGAGCCGGGGGAAAAGGTTTAACCACAGCTTGCCGTGCCGAAATGAAATGAAGGCGGGATGAACACAGATGAAACACGGATTAAAAACCCCAACGGGGCGAAAGATAATAGCCCGGGGTAAGACCGCGAATGCGGACGCCACCCCGGGAAATCGTCCCACAAAATATATTCCTTCTCCGCTCTGCGGAGAAGGTGGCCGCAGGCCGGATGAGGTGAGCGTGGCACGAAGTGACGGGTGAGGGCCGCCGCAGGCCGGATGGCCACCGTCACCGCCGGGTCTTTCCAGAGCAAAACGTGGTGCTCAAATTAGGACGCTACCTGTGCCCGGGTGGTGTGCAGATTCAAAATGTTGCATGCGCCGCCATCACTGCCCATGACAGTGCCGCCGCAGTTCCGTCATCAGGCCGGCTGTCTGCCTCCCAGATTTGTTGGACAACCAAGCAGGTTTCTCCGGCCCGGAAGAACTTTGGTCTCGGACTGTTCCAGCGCGTTTTGCAAATGCCGCGCCACCTCGTCCACGCCGGGACGGGTATAAAGGCCGACGTGGTTGGTGGGAATGGTGATGACCACGGATTCCTTGGCGTAGCGGCGCAGCAAAAGCCGCTGGTCGGGGCCGGGCAGGTTGTGCTCGGCGCTGATGATGAGCGTGAAGGTTCCGGGATATGGTTTTGGCTGGTAGAACCGGTTGGCGAGAAAATTCATGTCCGCCACAAAACGCCGATAGCCCAACAGCCAGCGCGGACCATGGCCCAGGCCGCTGCCACGAAGAAACGACCAGCGCAAAATGCGGAGCGCATCGCGCACGGTATCGCGGGCCGGACAATATAATTTCTCCTTCCAGCCGGACTGCTGCCAGCGTTCCACCGGATGCGACGTGTCAATCAAGGCCAGGAGGGCGACCGGCCGGTTTTGCTGCAACAGCAGTTGCGCGATCTCCAAGGCGACCAGTCCGCCCATGCACGCGCCCGCGAGCAGGTAGGGCCCGGTCGGATCCTTTGCGACAATTTCGGGCAGATAGCGGCGGGCCATCGCGGCCACGCTCATCAGCGGCCAGCTTTCACCTTGAAGCCCGACGGATTGCAGCCCGTAAATCGGGCGGCCCGGCAACCGCCGCGTCAGTAGGCCGTAGGACGCCACGTCGCCCTGGCCGTTGTGGATCAAAAAAAACGGGCGTCCGCCCGAGGCCTCGCGCAGCTTCACCAGCGGGCTGGGCGATGGAATGATCGCGTAATCCACCAGCAGCGCGGCGAGTTTTTCCACGGTGCTGTGTTCCGCCAGCGTCGAGGGCGGCAGGGAAACGTGAAATAATTCCTCGATGTGCAGCAGCACTTCCACCGATTTCAAGGACGATCCGCCCAGCTCAAAAAAATCCGCATTGCGCGCGATGGGCGAAACCTTTAGGACCGCCTCCCAGATCCGGGTCAGCCGCTTTTCCACCACATCGCGGGGCTTTTTGCCGCCGCGCAAACCGTTTTTACTTGCCGGCGTTGGTGGCAACGGCAGCGCGCGGCGATCAATCTTCCCCGCCGCCGTCAGCGGCAGCTTTTTCAGCACCACAAAATCATTCGGAATCATGTGCGCCGGCAACTGCCGGCCCAGTTCGCGGCGGAAATTCTGCGGCGACACGTCCGCACCCGCGCGCGGAACCAGATAGGCCGCCAGCCGCTTTTCACCCGCCGCATCTTCCCGCGCGATCACCACGGCGTCCTCCGCCAGTTCCGTCGCCAGCAGGCCGGCTTCCACCTCGCCCAGATCCACGCGCTGGCCGCTAATTTTCACGAGCTGGTCGGCGCGGCCCAGATGTTCCAGCGCGCCATCCGGCAGGAATTTTCCCAGGTCGTTGGAAATGAAAATCCGCAAATCGGGATCGCGTGCGTCGGGCAGAAACTTTTCCGCCGTCAATTCCGGCTGCCGCCAGTAGCCCTGCCGCAGACGCGCGCTGCGGACGGCGATTTTTCCTTCGCCGCCATTTTTGAGCGGCTGGTGGTTTTCATCCACCAGAAAAATCTCCACGCCGCGCACCGCGTGTCCCGCCGGCACGCGCGCATTTCTCAGGCCGGTCTGCTTGTCCATGGGGAACGTGCAGATCAGCCCGGTTTCGGTGGAACTCAACGATTGCAAGAACCGGCAATGATCCGGGCATTGTCGCTGGAAAATTTCCACGTCGCCGCGCAACACCGGTTCGCCGCCAAGCCGGATCAGCCGCACGGCCTCAAAAGTCTTTTTTCCATCCGCCGACCGGGCCAGATGGCGGAAAACGGTCGGCACGGAATGAAACACCGTGATGCGCTCGCGCGGCAGCCATTCCGCCAGCCGCCCGGTGCCCTGCGACCGCAAATGAAACAGGCAGAGCGTCGCGCCATTGAACAGCGTGGCGAACAGTGTCCCGCCCGAGGCCGACAAGCCGCAGGAAGTCAGCAGCGAAACGCGGGCGGCCGGCACCAGACCGACCAGCTCCGCGTAAACATCCGCCTCCTCCACGATGCCCCGGTGATTTTGCCAGACGCCCTTCGGGGCGTTGGCCGAACCGGAAGTGAACATCAGCCAGGCGCCCGCGTCACCGTCGCCGGAAAATTCGGGGAAATGATCGCGGGTTGTTTTGCCGGGAAAGATTTCTCCGATGGAAAAAATCTTCAACCGGTCGGCAGCCAGTGAATTTGCCAGCGCCGAGTTGGCCGGGTCGGCCAGCAATAATTTTGCGCCCGAACTGGCGAGCATCGCGGCCAGTTGTTCCGCCGGATGATCCGGGTCGAGCACGAAATAAATTTTGCCGGCCTTGAGCACGCCGAGGATGGCGGCGATCAGCGGCGCATCGTGTTCCACGAGCAGCGCCACCGGTTCGGAAGATTCGCCAAGCTGCGTCCATATTTCCGCCGCGACAAGATTGGAGCGCCGGTCAAGCTCGGCGTAAGACCACTCACCAGCGGGTGCGCGGACGGCGTGACGCGCGGCGAACTGCGCCACCGCGCGCGCGAACCGACCGGGAATGGAATCGGGAGTCACGGTGGCATTCGGTTCACTCAGCGGGAAACGAGCGCGGCGTAATCCAGCTTCATCTTCGCCGCGTAACGCTCGGCCCACGGCTCATTTTCGGCGAGCAGCAGTTGGTCGCCGTGCTTGTGGTAAAGCGCGGGACTGGCCACGCCGGGCGGAATTTTATTTGTGTCCAGTTCCTTGGCCGCATTGATCAACCGGCGCCGCATCCGCACGATGGCCGCGTCCGACGCGCCCAGATGTTCCTGGGTGCGGTCGCAAATCGCGCCCATGCTTTCCTGCATCGCGCCGTCCTGGATCGGCGTGACGTTTTCGAGGCCGCTGAAATTCAATTTTTTCTGCCGCTCGCGGTCGAGCAGATAATCGTTCCCGGCATTCGCGGCAAAACGGTGTTTGCCCAGCCAGTCGTCGGTGTCGGGCAGAAAACCGCTGTGCGCGACGCGGTCTTTCCAGCCCTTTTGCTCGTCCCCGGAAAATTCCCGTGTGGAAGACCAGTGCGGTTCCCAGACCATCGTGTGCTCGTCGTCGAGCGGCACCCAGATTTTGTCGCGGTTTTTCCCGCCGTAACTGGGGACGCTCGTATAGAACGGCAGCAGAAATTGCGTGACGCGCCAGTAAAATTTACCCTTCTCGGCGTCACGGCGCGCGCCATACATCACGCCCACGTCGGTGTCTTGAACCTCAAGCAGCGGCTGCTTGTCCATGCGCGCGAGGTTGCGGTAATAATCAATGCCCGCCTGCTGGTCACCGGCGGTGCCTTGCAGCTTCGGGTCGAAGGCCAGATGCAAAAAACTCAGGTGCGACGAATCAAAATCGCCTTCCATCGCCTGCAGCCAGTTGCACGCGCGTTGATAGCGCAACGCCCCGCGCCGCGGCGGTTCCACCAGCGCCCAGCCGAGTTCCGGCAACGGCGGCGGATGGTCGCGATCCGGCCCCAGGTAGGTCCACACGATGCCGTTTTTCTCCACGCAGGGATACGCCGTGATTTTTATTTGCTCATTGAACTTGCTGCCCGGCGGCTCGTTCGGCACATCCACGCATTTTCCTTCGACATCAAATTTCCAGCCGTGGTAAAGGCAGCGCAAACCGTTCTCCTCGTTGCGCCCGAAAAAAAGCGACGCGCAACGATGCGGACAGACCTGGTCAATCAGGCCAATCTGGCCGTCGGAATTTCGGAAGGCGACCAGATTTTCGCACAGCAGCCGGACGCGCAGCGGTGCGCCGTCTTTTTCCGGCAAATCCGTGGACTGCAAAACCGGGATCCAATATTGCCGCAGAAGTTTGCCCATGGGCGTGCCCGGGCCAACGCGGGTCAGAAACTGATTTTCTGATTCGGTCATGGCCGTGGATATTCCGGCAACCGACGGAAAAAGTCGAGCCGCATTGACGGGTCGCAAACCGGGATTCGGCAGGACAAAAGGCTTGCGCCGGGAAACCTTAAAAGGCATATCATGCGCTGACTATGGATTTCATTGCGGACCACGCCTTCCGGGTCAAGCGCCTTTGCCTCGGCCGGCTCAATGTTCGCCGGACGCAGCTTTATTGTGTAAGCGTGGCCAAAAGCGGAACCCACTCCATTTGCGCGATGTTTTCGCGGAACGTCGCCGCCCATCACGAACCGCAGGCATCGAAAATGATGGAAATGTTTTTTGCCTGGCGCGACCGCCGGATCAGTGATCGGGAATTGCGCGAATGGATTCACGCGCGCGACCGCGAACTGGCCTTGGAAGTGGATTCCTCATGGTTCAATATTTTGATTCTCAATTCGCTGGCCGGTGAATTTTCCCGCGCCCGTTTTGTGCTGACGATCCGCGATTGCTACTCATGGGCGAACTCGGAGTTCAGGCGCGTCCTGAACCGGCCCAGCAATGAGCCAATCCGGGTAAAAATGCGGCAATTGCTATATGGAAACGCCGGTGCGGTTCATGCCCCGGAAGAACAGGTCTTGCAGACCGCCGGCCTCTTCCCGCTCACCGGCTATCTGGCCCGCTGGACGGCGCACAATGAAATCGTGCTGGCCACGATTCCACCCGAACGGCTGCTCGTGGTCCGCACCGACCAGATCCGGGACCGCGCGCATGAAATCGCGGACTTTGCCGGCCTGCCGCGCCACACCGTCCGGCTGCATCGGACCCACGAATACCGAAACCCGGTGCAACGCCAAGTCATCCGGGAAATTGACCGGAATTTTCTGGAAGGCAAAGTCGCGCAGCACTGTCGTCCGCTGATGAACCGGTTCTTCCCGGAGATCAAAACGCTCGACGACGCCAAGCTTTAAGGCCGCTCAACGCGCGCGTCCCGCGCCATAAACCGCCTGCATCCGCGTGTAAAACAGCCGGTCGCCGTCGCCGTGTTCCGGCGGGCCCAGCCCTGACATTTTCCAGCCGCCGAACGGCAGCGACACGTCCACGCCGGCGGTCGCGGAATTGATTTTCAGCATTCCAGCCTGCGCCTCCGCCAGAAATTGCTTCTGAAGCTTCACAGAACTGCTGAACAATGCCGCGACCAGACCGTGCCGGACGCCATTGCACAATGACAGCGCCTGCGCAAAGGTTTCCGCCCGCTGCACCACGAGCAGCGGGCTCATCGTCTCCTCCTGCACAAGCGGATGATTAGGTTCGTCGCAACCAACAATCACTGGCTGCACGTAAGCCCCGGCTTTCACCCACGCTTTCTTTGCGTGTGATTGAAAAAGACGTTCAACCCGGTGGACCGCGCCGGATTTCTGCGCGGCTTGGATTAACGCCGTCTGCTCGTCACGTTTGCCCGCATGAATGACCGGACCGATGTCCGTGGATTTTTCTAGCGGATCGCCCCAGTTCAATTTTTCGGCGGCAATTTTCAGTTCGCGCAGAAAGTTTTCATACATCGTCGCGCTGACAATCACGCGCCGGTTGGCGGTGCAGCGCTGGCCGGCAAAACCAAAGGCGCCCCAGGCAATTTGTTTGGCGGCTGCTTTCAAATCGGCGTCGTCCCAGACAAGCGCCGCGTTGTTGCCGCTCAATTCCGCCTGCAACGGCAGGAAGCGTCGCGCGCAGATTTCCTGGATGGCAAACCCGGCCGCCGCCGAACTGGTGAGGGTGACGGCGTTGATGTTATCATCCGCCACCAGCCGTTGCGCCGTCGTGTGGTCGCCAGTCAAAATCTGAACTGCGTCGGCCGGCACACCGGATTTGCGCAGCAGTTTCAAGATGACTTCCGAAATTTTGGTGGCCGCCGGCGAGGGTTTCCAGATGACCGTGTTGCCATAAATCAAAGACGGCGCGATTTTGCCAACGGGAATCGCCACCGGATTATTCCACGGCGAAATCAGTGCAACGACGCCGAGCGGCTGGTGGCGAACCAGCTCGGCCGGCTCAACTTTCTGAAATTCAAAAATAAAAGCCCGACGGATCACGTCACGAATGTTGCCCGCCGCCCGCCGAACTTCTTCCAGTCCGTGGGAAACGGGCTTGCCGATTTCCACGGCCATTTGTTTGGCCAAATTTGGCGCGGCGGATTCCAATCGCGTGGCGGCTTGTTCGAAAATTTCGCAGCGCAAATTGAGATCGGTCTGGCGCCAGCTTTTCCAGGCGCTTTGTGCAGCCGCGGTGGTGGCGGCGATTTGATCTGCGCCGGCAATCGGGATTTCAAACAGGATTTCTTTTGTCTCGCGTGGGGAGCGGTGGGTCAGCTTTGACGGCACGTTTCCGTCCAGCCGCGACAGAATTTCGTTCGTGGAAATAAATTCCACGCCGCGTTCAGCGAGCCAGCGGCGCGTCGCGGCGGCGTAAACCGGGTCGTTGCTGGCCACGGCATCGGCGGCGATGAAAACTTGCAGGCCGCGTTCCAGACATTCGGCGGCGGCGGTGCGGACACAGGTGTGCAGATGAAGCCCGGCAAGAATCACCGTGTCACATTTTATTTTTTGGAGCCAGGTGTCCAGTTCACCGCCGGCAAATCCATTGAAACCGCTTTTGTGGATGATGGTTTCCGTTTTGAGCGGTTGCAGCGGCGCGGGCGTTTTGTGCCCGTCAGTGCCGGCAACGCATTGCCAGCGGTTTGCTTTTTTCCAATGCGGCAGCCGCCGGTCATCTTCGCGATAGATGGTGGTCCAAACGTGGACGACGGGGATTTTTTTATGGCGGCAGCCGTGCAGCAACTCGGCGGTCTGGACAACCAAACTTTCCAGCGCGGGCTGCAGGCCGGTTGAATCCAAAAAATCACCCTGCAAATCCACCAGCAGCAACGCGGGCTTCATTGCACCGGCGCGGTTTCGGTGACACGAAGAACCTGCTCTGCAACTTTTTCTGCCATGTCCTTCGTGCCGAGAATCTGGCAGCCCGGCTCGGCCAGGTCGGCGGTGCGCCAGCCGTCGCGCCAGGTTTTGGCCAGCGCGGTTTCAATGAGGGCGGCGGCTTCGTCCAGGTTGAAACTTTCGCGCAACAGCATGGCCAGCGAAAGGATTTGCCCGGCGGGATTCGCGATGTCCGTGCCGGCCAGATCGTGTGCGCAGCCGTGGTTGGTCTGAAAAACGCCGTGACCGTGCGGGGTAAAATTGCCGGAGAACGTCACGCCGCGCGAGGACACCAGCACGCCGCAGATGTCCGCGATGATGTCGCCGAACAGATTGGGCGCGACCACCACGTCAAAGCGCGTCGGGTTCTGGATCAATTCGTAGGCGGCGAGATCAACGTTCATGAACTTTGCCTCGATCCCGTGCTTGCGGGCGACGGCGCTGCCGACGTCGCGCCAGAGCGCCGTCACGGTCGGCACGCCGCCGTCCTTGACGATGACATACAGGCTGCCTCGCCGGCTGGCCGCCGCGCGCGCGGCGACTTCGACGAGCCGGTGTACTTCGCTTTCGCTGTAATGAAATGAATGCTCGGCAACGCGGCCCTTGTCTGTGGCGCGGTCGCCCCACTGGCCTTGATAAACGCCGCCGGTGTTGTCGCGCACGATGAGCAGATCCACGTCCTTCAAAAACTGCGGGGAAATTCTTCCGGCGCGCGCAAGCTCCGGCACCGGCTGGACGGGCACAAATTTGCAGAACAGGTCAAAACGCCGCCGCAGATCATAGACATAGCGTCCGCCGCCGGGACCGTTGAGGATTGCGCCGCCCAGTTGGAAAACGTCGGCGCAAAATTGCATCGTGTCCTCAGGCAGCCACTGGCCGTGCTCCTTGATGGCGTCTTCGCCGATCAGGCCGCCAAAGCGGACCTCAAATTTCAAATCCAAGACCTGCTCGACGGATTTCAAAACGAGCAGCGACGAGTTGATGACCGCCGGGCCGACGCCCGTCCCTTCCAGCACGCCGATGATCCGCCGCGAACCCGGTGCGGGCGATTGCCCTAAATTTTCAGCGGATAAAAATGTGGAAAGTCTCTGGTTTTTGAATGCGGTTGCCATGCTTGTGGCCTTAATTCTTCCGTTTATTTAAAAGCCTCGATGAACTGGACGAGGATTTTTAACGATTATTGGTCGCCGGCAAAAGGAAAAAATGATTTGTTGATGCGAATTATCCCGCCTGACTTTGTCAGTTAGCTCCGATGGACGTTTTGTTCCTCCCTCGCAGCGGAACGGACAGGCAGCGATCAGCCTTTGATAATCGTGGCACCGGCCGCCGGACGGGAACTGAAGATGGCGGCTGCTATGCCCGTTTTGGCCTGGTAATCTGCCGCAATTTTTTTTGTGACGGCATCCACGGCCCCGGCTTTGACCAGCGCCACACAGCAGCCGCCAAAACCGCCGCCGGTCATGCGGCAGCCATAGACGCCGCCCTTGTAACCGATGTCCTCGGCGATCTCCACGACGGCGTCGAGTTCCTTGCAGCTCACCTCGTAGTCGTCGCGTAAAGCGGCGTGGCTGGCATACATCAACTGCCCGACGGTCGGCCAGTTTGAATTGCGGATGCCTTCGGCGGCGTGAATGGTGCGCTCGATCTCGCCGATGACATGCCGGGCACGGCGGTAAACGACTTCGCTCATCCTGCTTTTGGCCTTTTCAAGCTGGTCGGCGGTGGCGTCGCGCAGGGAGGCGACGCCTAAAATTTTCGCGGCCTGCTCGCATTCGGCGCGGCGCTTGGCGTATTTGCCGGAACCAAGCTCGTGCTTCACATTGGTGTTGATGACGAGCAGCGCGACGGACGGATCGCTCATGGGCACGAGTTCGGTCTGGCGCGTGCGGCAGTCGAGCAGGAGCAAATGCCCTTCGCGTCCGAGCGCGGAGATGAACTGGTCCATGATGCCGCAGGGAACGTCGGCAAAATCATGTTCGGCTTTCTGCGCGAGCAGCGCCTTTTCAACCGGGTCAATGTTTTTGCCCGTCGCCGCTTCCATCAAAGTCGCGGTGCAGACTTCGAGCGCAGCGCTGCTGCTCAGGCCGCCGCCCAGCGGCACGGTGGACAGGAAAGCAACGTCCAGCGCGGGGATTTTTACGCCGCGATTCTGAAAACCGGCCAGCACGCCGCGAATGTAATTGGACCATTTCGGCAGACCTTTGGTGACGGGCGCGGAGATGTCAATCGTGGCGCTTTCCTTGAAGTGCGTGTCGTAGATGGAAATTTTCGTGGCGGCGGACACGGAGCCGGGCAGGGGAGCATCGGCGGCCATGATGGCATAGCGTTCAATGGCCATCGGCAGGACGAAGCCGTCGTTGTAATCCGTGTGTTCACCGATGACGTTGACGCGGCCGGGCGCGGCGACGATCCAGCGCGGCGCGCGGCCGTAGTGGGTTTGAAATTCAGCAGTGACGTGGGCGGCAAGCTCTTTCAGATTCATGGCAAATTAAAACGAAGATGGAAGATGGAGGATGGAACAAAACAGAAGCGCGAGGCTATCCGCCATCTTCCATCCTCGCCGGCAAATCAGGCGGACGGCGGGGTTTTGCCGCCCTTGGCGGCGCCGATGAGCATGAGCACGCCAAACACGAGCAGCACCGCGCCCCAGATGAGGTTGATGTTGATGCCGAGCGAGACGGATTCAGCGCCCTTGACGAGGCCAAACCCGGCGAGCAGCGCGCCGATGAGCGTGAACATGAGGCCAATCGGCCAGCGGATATCGAGTCCCATAATTTTAATTCGGTTGATTGTAGATTGCGGGTTGGTTCACCAGAAAATCAGGTTCAGGATGACGCACACAATCAGCAGCACGACGCCGACGACGGCGGGCTTCTGGTAAACCGGGATGTTGTTGTCCACGATTTTCGGCGTGAGCGAATAGACGAGGCCTTTTAACTCGGCGTCGGTCTTGGTGCGGCTGGTCGCCAGCGAGATCACCAGCGTGAGCGAGAGACAGACGATGAACGCAAACGCCGCCAGCCAGAAATTCTGCGCCATCTCGCTGGGGAAAACCGAGAGCACCTTGACATAGCCGCCCTTGAGTCCGGGCAAGTTGCCTTGTGCGATGGTCATCGAGTGGAATAGCGCGGATCCGCCGATGCCGCAAAACAGACCTATGAAGGCACCGGTGCCGGTGGTGCGCTTCCAAAACATGCCGAGCAGGAACGTGGCGAACAGCGGTGCGTTCACGAAGCCGAACACGAGCTGGATGATGTCCATGCAGTTGTTATACATCGAGGCGAAATACGCCGCGCCGATGCTCAGGCCGATGCCGACCACGGTGATGACCTTGCCGGTCAGGAAATAATGCCGGTCGCTCCGGCCCGGGGCAAAGTAGGCCTGATACAGGTCATAGGTGAACACCGTGTTGAACGCCGTCACGTTGCCGGCCATGCCGGACATGAAGGATGCGAGCAGGGCCGTGAGCGCGAGGCCGAGCAGGCCAGGCGGACAATATTTTTTCACGAGCGAAAGGATCACGCCGTCGTAGTCATTTTCCGCGACGCTGTTGTAAAGGCCCTTCTGGATGTCGGCGTTGGACAACTTGGTGGCGGCGTTGGCGGCCACCAGCGAGGTGATTTTTTCAGCGTCCACTTTCTTGCCCAGCGCATCGCCGACTGATGTGACGGTGGCGGCGGCGTCTGCCGGGCTGGCATTTTCAACAATGGCGGCCGCCTTGTCATAACTTGCCTGCGAAATCACCGGCGGCGGGATGCGGTAGCCCTTGTCCGGCAGCGTGGTCAGTGCGGCGGCGATCATGCCGGGGACAATGACGAGGAACGGGAAAAACATTTTCGGCACGGCGGCCACCAACGGCGTGTTGCGGGCGGCGGTCATGTTCTTTGCAGCCATCGCACGCTGCACCACGAGGAAGTTCGTGCACCAGTAGCCGAAGCTCAGCACGAAGCCGAGGCCGAAGATCATCGCGAACCAGTCTACGCCCATCGGGTTGTGCGCCGGGCCGGCCAGCACCGGCTGCCATGCGCTCGTCCAGGCGTTCGCGGCGAAATTTGTGCTCGGGTTCAGGTAGATCGCGGACGGGTTCAAGGCCACCGCCTGCAACGAATGATTCATCGCATGCCAGCCGCCCACATCCTTCAAGCCAAGATAAACCACCGGCGCGAAGCCGAGCACGATCATGAAGAACTGCAGCACTTCCGTGTAAATCGCCGAGGTCAAACCACCTTTCAAAACGTAGAGCAGCACCACGCCGGAGCTGATCCAGAGCGCGACGTTGTAATCCCAGCCCAGCAGCGAATGCAGCAGTTTCGCCAGCGCGTTCATCGAAATGCCGGAGGCGAAAATCGTCATCACCGCGAAGGCCACGGAATTCAGCGCGCGGACGCGTTCATCGAAGCGCATCTTCAGGTATTCCGGCACCGAGCGCGCCTTGGAGCCGTAATAAAACGGCATCATGAACACGGCCAGAAAGATCATCGCCGGAATTGCGCCGACCCAGTAGAAGTGAGCGGTGCTGATGCCGTATTTCGCGCCGCTCGCGGCCATGCCGACGAGTTCCAGCGCGCCGAGGTTCGCTGATATAAAGGCCAGGCCAGTGACCCACGTCGGGATGGAACGCGCGGACGTGAGAAAGTCCGACGAGGTTTTCATGTAACGCGCCAGCGTCCAGCCGATGCCGATGACAAAAGCGACGTAGGCGACAAGAATGGTGTAATCAATCCACTGAAGTTGGATGGCTTGCATAAAGTGTGGCGAAGGATTTAACGATTTTAACCGGCCATGTCAAATTCATTGCCGCACAGAAACTGTCATGTTTTTTGCCGACTGGTGATTTTCTGGAAGAATCCGTGCAAGCCTCCGGCCCTATAACTTGGGCAGGACAAAATTGGACCGCAAAAATTCAAGCCACTCGGGCAGCTGGGTGGCGATGGTTTTGTAGCCGGTCACCGCGAAGCAACTGACGGCCATCTGCTGATAAAATTGCGGCGACGGCGCGGCTTGGCGCTGATGTCGTCGCGCCGCCTGTTCGTAAAACAAGCCGAGGCCGATCGTGATCCGGTTGGCGACGGTCGCCGGCGGATCATATTTGAAGCGTTCGCCGTCGCCGGACAGAAGACGGCACATCTGTCCCAATTGATTCAGTTGGGACAAAAATGCCTGATAAATTCTGAGCGTGTCCGTTTCTTCCGCCCCGAAGGTGGAGAGCTTGCACAGAACCCAAGTGAATGAGGTTTGCGGAACCAGACCGGCGTCATCGTCCGCCAACTGGCTTAATTGCTGGCGAATGAGGTTGCGCGAACCGGGGTCGTCCAGCAGCCGCTGCGCGTGTGCCTGCTGTTTGGGCGGAACCAAGGTTGAAATCAGTTCATCCATACCTAATTGAAACTGATATCAGCAGCTTTATTGCCAACCGGTCAGGTTTCCAATACCAGGTTGGCGAAAGCATTTAAGCCGCTCCCGCTATCTTAATAATTTTGCATTCTGCTTGATCCACCGCTCGGCCTTCAAATAATCCGGACACAACCGCGCCACTTCCTGCCAGAATTTTTCCGAGTGGTTCATCTGCCGCCGGTGGGCCAGTTCATGCAGGATGATGTAGTCGCGGACAAATCCGGGCGCCTGGATCAACCGCCAGTTCAGCGAAATCGTTCCCCGCCGGGAGCATGAACCCCAGCGCGATTTCTGGTTCCGAACCGAAACGCGATTCACCGCGATGCCATGCTCGGCCGCCAGTTCCATGACGCGCGACGGCAGTTCTCCATTCGCCCGCTGGCGCAGGTGCTTTTGAATGACCAGCCCTAAATCGCCAGTCGCATCCGCCACCTTCACCCGTTCGGTGCCGAACCGGATAAAACCATCCGCCGCCAGCTCGATACGAACCGGCTCGCCCCGAAAAAGGATTTCCGTTCCGAGCTGCCAGCCGGCGGGCGCTTTTGGTTGGGCGGCCAGCCGTTGAAGTTGTTGCTCCAGCCAGCCGACATTTCGCGCCACAAAATCCCGGGCGGCGGACAGCGTCCCGCGCCTTGGGATCGTGACCCGCACCGTGCCGTCCGGTCGCAGGCGAAGCAGATAGCGCCGCGCGCGCGGATGATGCACCAGCAAAAGCGGCACCGCCCGCTGGCCAACCTGCAGCGCATCCGACGACAGCGGCGGCGGTTTGGGGAATTTGAATAATCGGTCAAGCATCACAACGGCGGGCCAGTTTATTGCCGGGGAAAAATCTTTTCAGCTTAAATCCGCGCCCTTCGCAAAAAAAAGAGTCTGGCCAACCCAATGGCCAGACTCTTAAACCCAAACATATGAAAACCTAACACCATGTAAGACCGCCCCGCCGGCTTTCTGTTCAAAATAGTTTTGGCTATTTTGCCCAGGCGGGCAGGGGGGCGCTGAATTCCGCCGGCTCCCCGTTTAGCGGATGCAGAAAGCCTGCCCGCGCCGCATGAAGGCACAGCGGCGGATCATCCACCGCCAGCGTCTGCGTGCGACCGAGTTTTCCGTCGGGCAGATAAATCGCGTCGCCATACACCGGCAACCCCAGATGCCAGAGATGCACCCGAATCTGGTTCGTGCGCCCCGTCAATGGCCGCGCTTCGAGCAGGTTCGTGCCATCGGCCAGTCGCCGGAGCTGGCGAAATTCCGTGCGCGCCGCCAGCCCGTTGGCCAAATCAATCGTGCGCGAGCATCTTTCGCCGGCATTGGCGCTGATGGGCGCGTCGCAATAAAACTCATCCCCGGGCAATTTGCCCGCCGCGCGGACCAGATATGTTTTATTCACCCGGCCTTGCGCCAACTGCGCTTGTAGCTTGGCGGCAACGGGCCGCGTCCGCGCCACCAGCACCAGGCCGGTCGTATTGGCGTCCAGCCGGTGCGCGGGATACGGCGTCTGCGGATGATAGACCTCGTTTAGTATATGCTGGAGCGTGTTGAGATAAAATCGGCCGCCGGCGTGCATCGGCAGTGGGGCGCGTTTGTTCACCACGATCAGCGCTTCGTCCTCGTGCAAAATTTCCACCGCGCCGTTCACTTCCGGCTCGGTCACGTTCGGGAAAAGATGCTGGTAACGCTGACCGGCCCGGACGATTTGCGTGGCCGCCGCCGGTTCCTGTTTCAGGTTCACGACCCGGCCCCGGGCGAATTCCATCTGCCATTCGGCCGCCGGCACATTTCCAACCATGCGCCCCAACGCCGTCAGCAAGTTCAGGCCGTCGCAGTCACCGGGAATGTTAAGCGGCTTGAAATGATCGCGCGGCCGGCTCCCCGGCAAGGGTGTGACCGCCCGGCGAATCGCTGCGTGACGAAGGGCCAGGGCTGGCTCCAGTGATGGGATGGAAGACATTTAACTCCCAAACTTCAATGTGGTTTCTCAAGTCGCATGACGCAAATTTAACGCAAAGAAACTAAAATCCAAAGGCTGGAAGGTGCTACGGGAACTTGCCCGCTTTGGGGCGGTGATGGCCTGGCGCCGGCGCTCGTCGTGTGTGAGGGTGACTGTCAGTGCGACGATGATTTTGTGGCTGCGCTTGAAAACGATTCAAACTTCTGGAACGCATCCGGTTCGCGCTGTGCTAATTCAATGCGCCGTCTTTTTTGCCGCGCGCTGCTCAAAAATCAAGATGCAGACGACAATAAAAACCACCAGCGCAATCGAGGCTGAATATCGGCTCATGGAGAGTCCGCCCTGGCTCACCGGTTTGTCGAAAAAATCACCGAGCACCGCACCCAACGGCCGGGTCAGGATAAAGGCCGCCCAAAATAACACCGTGTGCGAAATTTTTGTAAAAAAATAGAGCGCGGCAATCACCGCCAGCAATCCACCGAACAGCGCCATTGAATTGAGAAAGCCGAAGCCCTCGGTATCGGCCGTCCAATCGCCGAGGGCGGTGCCCAGGGTTTGCGAGAACATGATGGTGACCCAGTAAAATATTTCCGCCTTGGGCGAACTGACGGTGTTGATGGACACCGAGCCGAGCGTCCGATACCAAACTGTCAGTGAAGCGATCAGCAGAACCAGCAACAACGACGAGCCGCCCGCATATCCGATGCCCAGGGAACGATCCGCAAAATCCGCCAGCGTGGTTCCCACGGTGGTGGTGGCGATGATGGTCGCCCAATATAAGAACGGAAGAAAACTCCCGGCTTTGATTTGCACGAAGATAAAAGCGATGAAGAGAACAGCAAAAATTCCCGTGCTCAACAGATAACCCAGATTCATGGACATTGAAACCGCGTCGCCACCGGTCTCGCCCAAAGTGGTCGCGGCGATTTTGATCAGCCAAAAAATGAAGGTGACTTCCGGGACCTTGCTGAAAGGCTTTTCGTCGGTTTGTTCCATGCCGGATTATCTTGGCGCAGCCGGTTTATTTATTTAATTCATCTTCCAACGGAAAGCACATGGCCGCCGGAATTGAGTCACCACGTCCAGTAAAGCCCGAAATACCACAACGTGTGTTCATCCCCGATGACGCTCTGGCCCGCACTGGCCTGCAAGCTGAAATGGTCACTGAAATGATATGAACCGCCGAAATTAAGCGCCGCGAACCCGTGATCGCCATCCGCATCCTGGCCTTGTGCAAACAGTTCGCCGCCCAGCGAGAGATGTTCTCCCCAATCCCGCTGCAACAGCAGGCCGCCATAAGGATAATCCCGCTCACCAGGCGCGGGATTCAAGAACACGCCGCCGCCGGTGTCCACCGTCCACGACCCGAAACTTTTTTGCGCCCACAACGGCAGGTGATACGTTGGCCGCCCGTTGCCGAGATCCCGGTTCGCGTCGCCGGTGGGCAGGGTCAGCCCCGGAAAAATCGCCAGTTCCGGCCAGCCGTTGGTCTCGTGTAGGAACCGGTATTTAACGCTGAATGCGAGATCACCCAAACCGGAAACCATCGGCATCCCGCCACCCGCCGCCGTCGCCATGCCAATCCCCAGGGAAAGTTGCGTGTCGGGAAATGCTCCGTAATCCAGTTCCGCCGCCGGGCCATTGATGCTGTAACTGTTGCTGGCATGATCGCCGGTTGTGAAAAAATAAGCTTCGTAATGCTGATAATCAGTCGGCTCGGGATCATCCGTCAAAAATGGCGGCCCGGCGAATGTGGGCGCGGCTAGAATTAAATTCAGGCACGCCGCGAGCAGGATGATTCTGACGATCTTCATTCGCAGGTCGCCAAGTTAAGGGTTTCAGGCGGCGATGTCTTGCCCGGAAAATGTGGAAGCAAACCGGAGTTTGCTTTTGAACTTTCAACGGCGCGCGGATTTTCTACACTGTCCGCATGAACGTTTTTGTCACCGGCGGCGCCGGTTATATCGGGTCCGTTTGCACCGAGGAACTTCTCAATGCCGGACATCTCGTCACCGTCTATGACAACCTCACGGAGGGCCACCGCTCGGCGGTGGATCCGCGTGCGAAATTTATTTTCGCCAGACCGGAAGAGGAGGGGAACATCCTCGCCGCCGTCAAGTTGGTGCAGCCGGACGCCATCCTGCATTTCGCCGCGTTCGCGCTAGTCGGCGAATCCATGACGAATCCGAAAAAGTATTTTCACAACAACATGGTCAACGCGCTCAAGCTTGCGGACGCCGCCGTGGACTGCGGCGTGAAGAAATTCGTCTTCAGTTCGACCTGCGCCACTTACGGGCCGCCCGACCGCGTGCCGATGACGGAGGACTTGCCGCAGCGCCCGATCAATCCCTACGGCGAGGCGAAGCTGATGTTCGAGAAGGTGCTCATCTGGTATCGCGAAATTTACAAGCTGGATTTCATCGCCTTCCGCTATTTCAACGCCGCCGGCGCGAGCGAGAAATTCGGCGAGCATCACCGCATTGAGACGCACCTGATTCCGAACGTGCTGTTCGTGGCGCAGGGCCGGAAGCCGCAGGTGGAAATTTTTGGCACGGATTATCCCACGCCCGACGGGACGTGCATCCGCGACTACATCCACATCAAGGATCTGGCGCAGGCGCACATCCTCGGCTTGCAGCCGGGCAAGAGCGGATTTTTCAACCTCGGCAACGGTGACGGCTATTCGGTGAAGGAAGTTATCCAGATGTGCGAAAAAGTCACCGGCAAGAAAATTCCGGCAGTGGAAAAACCGCGTCGTCCGGGCGACCCGCCCCGGCTGGTGGCCGCGGCCAACAAGGCGTTCACGGAGCTGGGCTGGAAGCCGCAGTATCCGAAACTGGAAGACATCGTGAAAACGGCGTGGGCCTGGCATCAGAAACATCCGACGGGCTACGCGGATTGAAATGGTGGGGCCGCGCGGCCGCGCGCCTGATTTTAGAGACGTGCAGCAGCTCGTCCCTGCCAGAAAAGACTTGCCAAAGCCGGCGTGTCACAGGCATTTTCTGACATGGCAGCGACGCGCAATTCTCCACTCGACGACACCTTCTATCAGGCGGCGGATTCCTTCTTCGCCGCGAACAGCAAGGTCGGACTCACGTTCGACGACATCACGCTGGCGACCCTTTATTCCGAGGTGCTGCCGCGCGACACGCAGCTCGACACCACGCTCGCCGACGGGCTGCACCTGAACATCCCCGCGATTTCGTCCGACATGGACACCGTCACCGAGTCGCGCATGGCCATCGCCATGGCGCTTAACGGCGGGCTGGGCCTGATCCATTACAACATGCCGGAGCGTGAGCAGCTCTCGCAGGTCAGCCGCGTCAAATATCACGTCCAGGGCCTGATTCAGGACCCGATCAAAATCGCACCGGACCAGCTCATCGGCGACGTGCTGGCGTTGATCGAACAGAAAAAATTCGGCTTCAGCACGTTTCCCGTGGTGGATAACAAGGGCAAGCTCGTCGGTCTGCTCTCCGGCCACGTCGTCAAGCCGCGTTACGCCGCGAAGAAAGTGATCGAGGCGCTTACGCCGCGCAAACAGGTTCACACCATCACGAAAAAAGAGCTCGGCAAAGATCCGATCGCGCGCGCCGACAAATTTTTCACCGAACATCTCGGCATCCACAAGCTGCTCGTGGTGGACGATGATGATCATTTGCACGGTCTGATCACGATGAGCGACGTCGAGCGCATCACGCAGGAGCGCAAGGCGCAGTTCAAGCCGGCGCGCGACGCGCAATTCCGCCTCGTCTGCGGTGCCGCCGTGAGTGCCACGCGCAATGCCTTTGGCGAACTGGACCGCGCCCGCATTTTGAACCACGCCGGCGCGCTGGTGGAACGCGGCGTGGATGTCATCGCCGTTTCCACGGCGCACGGTCACAGCAAGGGCGTGGGCGACATGGTGAATGTTTTGCGCGATGCGTTTCCGAAACTGCCGCTCATCGCCGGCAATGTCACCAGCGCGGCGGGCGTGGAATATCTCGCCGACTGCGGCGCGAACGCGATCAAGGTGGGGCAGGGGCCCGGTTCCATTTGCACCACGCGCATCGTCGCCGGCGTGGGCATTCCGCAGATGACGGCGCTTTACGTCTGCTCGCGCGCGGCGGCCAAGAAAAAAGTCAGCATTCTCGCGGACGGCGGCATCACCAAGTCCGGCGACATCGTGAAGGCTTTGACCTTGAGCAGCGCGGTGATCTGCGGCGGCATTTTTGCCGGCTGCACCGAGGCGCCAGGCGAGGTCGTGGAGATCAGCGGCAAAATGTATAAGCATTATCGCGGCATGGGCAGTCTGGCGGCGATGAAGTCCGGCAGCGCGGCGCGTTACGGCCACGAAAAGGCCGACGCCACGCGCAAGGTGGCGGCGGAAGGCATCGAGGCGCTCAAGGAAGTCTGCGGCCCGGTGGACCGCGTGCTGGCGCAGCTCATCGGCGGCATCCAGAGCGGCATGGGTTATCTCGGCGCGAAAGATCTGGCTGCGCTCCGCACGAAGGCGCGCTACATCCGCGTCAGCCCCGCCGGCCAGCGCGAGGCCGCACCGCATGACGTGGTGGAGTTGAAGACGGGAAGTTAAAACACCACCGGCTCATTCAGCTTGCCGCATTGCGTGCAGCGCGAGCGGTCCACGTCCGCATCGTCGGTGTAAACCAGCCCACATTTGGTGCAGCGGAACACACGATCCTCGGGATGCGCCGGGCCGAAACGGCGGCGCTCCAGTTCGGAAAAAATTCCCACCACGCACAGCACGCCCAGCGTCAAGGCGACATAAATGATGAGCAGGGCGGTGTTGCTCATGGGGTGCTGGCCGGCACGGTGTGCCAGTTGAAAATAATTTCCCCGAGCATCAGTTGGTCCGCCGGGACGAATTGCAAGGTGCGCGCCAGTGCCAGCGCCTGCTGGTCGGCCGCATCATCGCCGCTGGATTCCAGCAGCACGGCAGAAACGACCTTGCCGTTCTGATCCACGAGCAGTTGCACGCGGCTCGGCGGCAGCACGTCGTTCCAAGCCAGGGTCGGCGGGGAAATCGTGTTCAATGTCCGTCGCCCGACGATTTCACCGGCCAGTTGCCAGGTGGAAGATTGCGGCAGCAATGATTCAATGGCCACCGGCGGCAGGATCACTTGCGGTGCTGGCTTGAAATTGAGTTGGGAAATGGCAAAACGATTGGTTTGCATGAAGGCGTTGAACCTCGCGCCGAGGTTGGCGGGATTGAGCGTCAGAAACGACGGCGGTTCCGTCCACCGAAACGGCGGCTCGCTGTCGGCGGGCGGCTGTGACCAGATGGCGGGCGGAAAATCTTTGGCGTGCGGCAACGCAAACAGCGTCGGGTCGGTGAGCCGGACCAGATCGCTGGCACCGTCGGCGAAGTGGAACACGGGAACATTCGTCACCCCGCGCGGCGCGGCGGTTTTTCTGGTGCCCAGCAAAAAAACAAACGCCACGTGCGCGGCGAACGCGAGCAGGATCAGCAGGACGATCTTGTTCCAGCTCCAGCCGGCCGCCGGTGGCTGGGAGACGAACGCGGGCGTTTCGGCGGAACCGGCGTTCATGGCTGGTTGGTGGGATCCACGAGCCGGGGCAGCGTGGCGAGCAGGAGGTTGGTGATGCTGAGATTGGTGTTGCCCATTTCCGGCTCGCGCGCCAGGAGGGCGAGATGCGCGAGTTCATCATAACTCACGGCTTTGTCGGCATGAATGACCAGCGTCAGCGGCTCATGCGCTTTTTTCACGGCGGTGATCAGCGCATTCCGCAAAACATTTTCGGTGACGATCTCGTTTTCAAAATACAGGCGGTTCTGCGAATCCACGGCGATGGCGACGACCGGCCGGTCCACGCCGGGCAGATCGGCGGCGCTCGGCGGCTGGAGGCTCATCCGTAGGCCCGGCACCGGCAGCAGCGCGGCCAGCAGCAGGAAAATCAGCAGCGTAAACAGGACGGCGGCGAACGGGGCGACGTCGAACTGGTTGCGCAGGATTTTGGCGGAGCGCGGAAATTTCATTGGCCGTTGCCGTTTTCGGTGACGATGTTGACGATCTCGGCGGCGGCGCGTTCCATGTCCAAGACAATTTTGTTCACGCGGCTGACCAGATAATTATAGCCGGCGTGGGCGGGAATCGCCACGGCGATGCCGCCGGCGGCGCAGACCAGCGCCTTCCACACGCCGTGCGACAGCATTTCGATGTGCGCATACAAACCCGCTTGTTCAATCTGGCCGAAGACATCAATGAAGCCGATGATGGTTCCGAACAAACCCAGCAGCGGCGCAATCTGCGTGATGGTGGCGAGCAGATTTAATTTCTCCTCCAGCCGAGGCACCTCGACGAGGCCGGCTTCCTCGACGGCTTCGCGCACGCGGTCGCGGCCGAGTTCACGGTTCAGGATCGCCGCCTTGACGAGCCGCGCGACCGGTCCCGGCGTCGCGTCGCAGATGGAGATGGCCTCGACGATGTTGCCGCGCTTGATGACGGTGCGGACGCCGTTGAGAAACTCGGCGGAATTGATCTGCGAGCGGTGGCAGAACAGCGCGCGTTCGATGAACACGACGGCGGCGGTGGCGGCGGCGATGAGAATCAACCAGATGACCGGCCCGCCATTGGCTAAAAGTGTCGGCAGCATCGTGTTTGTATAGGGCTTTGCGCGCCAAGTTCAAAGCGCAAAATTTGCCGGCCGTTCCCGGATTCGGTTCGTAAATGCTGGCGGATCCATTTCCTTTTCTAAAATCTGGCTTCTGATTTTTGTCTCCGTTATCTTTGAATCAATATGGCTATCGCAAACGAAAATGTTCTGGTTTTTCCCCGTTCACTTTTTGAGCGGCTCGGTGTTTTTCAAGGTTTCAGCGCGGAGGTGAACCGCTATCTGCCGGTCATCCTCGAACCCAGGAACAATAGTTTCATGCACCGCGCCCAGGCTGAAACGAATCCAGATTTTAAACAGATCATTCCGTATGTGGTGATCACGGACGGGAAAAGCGTTCTCCATTATGTTCGCGGCAAAAAGGCGGGCGAGCAACGACTGGTCGCCAAGGGTTCCATCGGCATTGGCGGCCACATCAACGACGAGGATCATTCGCTGTTCGCCTTCGGGATGCAGGCGTTTCAGGACGCCGTGAAACGCGAAGTCTGCGAGGAGCTTTCCGTGCAAGGCGAGTTCAACGCCCGGCCGGTTGGCCTCATTAATGACGATTCCACCGAAGTCGGGAAGGTTCACTTTGGCGTGGTGCATGTCTTGCGCTGCCTTCCGGATCAGGTGAAGAAAAACGAGCAGGTCATCACCCAGATGGAATTTGTCCCCATTGATGAACTTAAGGCGAAACGCGAACAGATGGAGACGTGGTCGCAAATCTGCCTCGATAATCTTGATGCGCTTTTGAATTGAGTCCGGATTGTGAAAGCCGACTTGAAAACTTCCGTCCCGCTCCGCTGGCGCAAGGAAGTTGAGCGCGTCCTCATCACCGAAGCGCAGCTTGCCCGCCGCCTCAAAACGCTGGCGCGTGAAATTGAACGCGACTTTTGTGGTCGCGATCTCGTGATTGTTTCGCTGCTCAACGGCACCGTGATCTTTCTGGCCGATCTGATCCGGCAATTAAATCTGCCGCTGCGGCTGGATTTCATCGGCGTCTCGAGCTACGGCCCCGGCACCGAATCCGGCGATCTTGTATTCACCAAGGAACTGCGCCTCGACGTGCGCGGCCGTGATGTGCTGCTGGTGGACGACATTCTCGACACGGGAAAAACCCTGGGCCGCATGCTGTCAAAACTTCGCGCGCTCAAGCCGCGTCGCCTGAAGACCTGTGTGCTGCTCAACAAGGCCACGCGCCGCATGGAAGAAGTCACGGCGGATTACGTCGGCTTCGAGATTCCCGATTGTTTCGTGGTCGGCTACGGATTGGATTACGCCGAGCGCTATCGGAACCTGCCGTTCGTCGGCGTGCTGCATCCGCACATTTACAAAAGCAATCCGGCGGTGGTTGCTTGAAAATACTCTGGCCGCCGGATTTGGCTTTATTCTGAAGGTTGAATTCTGGATTCTCATTTCTGAATTATGGCATATCTCAACGACAATTATCTCAAACTTAAAGCCGGCTACCTGTTTCCCGAAATCGGCCGGCGCGTGAAGGCGTTTTGCGACGCGAATCCCGAGGCCGCCAAGCGCCTCATCCGCTGCGGCATCGGCGACGTGACCGAGCCGCTGCCCCATGCCGTCATCGTCGCATTGCACAAGGCCGTGGATGAAATGGCGTCGCGTGAGACCTTCAAGGGCTACGGCCCGGAGCAGGGCTACGACTGGCTGCGCCACGCCATCGCGCAAAATGATTTCCGCGACAAGGGTCTCGACGTGGCGGATGATGAGATTTTCGTCAGCGACGGCTCCAAGTGCGATTGCGGCAACATCTTGGACATCCTCGGCAGCAAAAACAAAATTGCCATCAGCGATCCAGTGTATCCAGTCTATGTGGACACGAACGTCATGGCCGGCCACACCGGCGAGGCGAATGAAGTAGGCGCGTATGATAAGATTGTTTATTTACCATGTCTTTCTCCTGAAGAAATAGCTGAAGAGCGCGGTCTCGATCTTGGAAATCTTGATCAAAACAAACTTGATACGATATTAAATGAAATAAACGGTTTCATTCCCGAACCGCCGAAGAAGCACGTGGATGTCATTTATCTTTGCTCGCCGAACAATCCGACCGGCGCGGCGGCCACGCGCGAACAACTGGAGGCGTGGGTGAAATACGCGCTGGAGCACAAGTCGGTGATTTTGTTCGACGCGGCTTACGAGGCCTACATCACCGAGTCGGGCGTGCCGCATTCCATTTACGAAATTCCCGGCGCGCGCGAGTGCGCCATCGAGTTCCGCAGTTGCTCGAAGAACGGTGGATTCACCGGCGTGCGCTGCGCTTACACGGTTGTGCCGAAAACGCTCAACGCGCAGACAAAGACCGGCGAGTTCAAACCGCTGCATCCGCTGTGGAACCGCCGCTCGACGACGAAATTCAACGGCGTCAGCTACATCGTCCAGCGCGCGGCGGAAGCGCTGTATTCGCCCGAAGGCAAGCTGCAGGTGAACGCGCTCATCCAACATTATCTCGGCAACGCGGAAGTCTTGCGCAAGGGCGCGAAGAAAGCCGGGCTGAAGGTTTTCGGCGGCGTCAATGCGCCGTATATCTGGGTGCGCACGCCGAAAGGTGTGACGAGCTGGCAGGCGTTCGACAAAATCTTGAACGACGCCAACGTGGTCATCACGCCCGGCTCCGGCTTCGGCTCGAAGGGCGAAGGTTATTTTCGCATCAGCGCGTTCAACAGCCGCGCCAACGCCGAGGAAGTCGCCCGCCGGTTGCAGGAGTTGAAGTGGTGAAAATCAATGCTGCCACCTAGCCGGACACCATGACCAGCATGGCGGTTAATGCGATTCGTGCGCGAAGCCTTCCAGCAGTTGGCACTCCGGGCTCCAAGTCCATGCGCGAAATAGCAGAATGTCGCCCTGACTTCGGGCGATGGCAATCTTGGCCCAGTCGCTGGCAGCATCGCCAATGTCCAGCGCTTGGAAAGACTTGGGAAACAGGCGCTGCGCCCAATTCGCGGTCACGGACGCGTCGTCTTTTTTCAAGGCCACATAGGGAGCGGTAAACGCCCCGTAAGGCAGGTAGTGATGTTCGGGAATCAGGAGAATGTCAGGCCGCTGCTTCGCCAGGCTGCGCAGTTGCCACACTTCATCCGGACGGAGAATCCCGCCGGTCGAATCCACATAGAACAGCGTGGCCCCCCAATGCGCCTTGGCGTAGTCAATTTTCTCCAGCAGGGTCCGCTTGATATTCAACACCTGCGTCTGCCGGGGCTGGCCGCCCACGTCGAAAACCAGTTGCTGCGGGCGGATGGTCACCCCGACGCGCAGTCCGGCGTCGCGGAGCCGTTGGAATAACTCATCCACGACCGGCGCCATTTCCGGAGCCAGCCGGCCCACCAAACGCGGGTCGCCGATGAACGTGGTCTTGTGCGGAAACTGTTCGCCCTCCAGATCCCACACGATCACGCCCTGCGCTCCCGTCCGCTTGAGAATCTCTATGCTGCGGCCGGTGTAATCCAGCAGCGCCTTCCGAAAACGTTTCGCGCCGTCCGGGCCGGTCACGTCCAGGCTGGGATCATTGAACCAGCCGCGCGGATTGGTGGCTGATGAATGAAAGTTCGAGGCGAGAAACAACACGCCGATGGGCCGGCGATCCGGCCAGTGCACCCGCACCGGCCAGACGAGCAGCATTCCGACCGCGATCACCAATACCGCCAGCGTCAGGCCGCCGCCGGCCAGAAAATATATTTGCTTAGCGCTCCGGCGGTTGGTGGACGCGGAGCGGGCAGGCGAGTTGGCCGGAACACGCAGCGAATGTTTGCAATGCGGGCATTTGACCTTGTGGCCGCGATCCCTTTCGTCGCACCGGAGCAACTGGCCGCAATGCGGGCAGGAAATTTTGATTTTATCCATGGTGGATTGGCGGGTGGGCGACGGCGAGCATTCTGGATATGTTTGATTCCCTCATGACTTGGACGCCACACTTTTTAGAAGTGGGAAGTGGGCGTCAAGTTCTATTTGATTTTTTGGCCGGCGGCTCGCTGCGGTGGGGAAGGAGGCGAAGGCATGTTTCGCTGGTAAAATTTTCCCGTGAATTGGTTGATGCGATTTCCTATAGACAAATAGACGTAGCTGTGAGATGTTTTTGCCACAGCCAAGTTGAATGTGTTTTCTACTTTGTCTGCCTTTTGTTTGACGATCGGCTGGCGTGATTGGACTTTATTTAAGTCATCACGCCAGCCGTTTCTTTTCTGGGTGAGCTGAACCAACACGTGTTCCCATAGCTAGACGCCCGTTTTTCATCATTAAGCCAGTCGTGTCGTTCCTTACGGAGTGGAATCCATATTCTCTGCCATGCTCGCGCACCATCGCGGCCGGTCAGACGAGGCAAGCGGAACATTCGCATGACTCAGTGCATTTCATTTTCCAAATATCACTCGGGCATCATGTTTTACTTCCGCCCTTCCGGCAGGGACATTCAGCGCGATGCCGCTGCCATTTTTTGATTGAACATTCACTCGCCTTTCTGGTCAAATCGTCAAAGGTTAAGAACTTAACGATCTGCCAACCAACAAACATGAAAAGGATTATTGCACTCACAGCGGCGGTGTTTTTTGCCGCATCGGTTTACGCCGGCGAATTTGCCGACATCAGCATGAATGACGTCCAGACGGCCGCCACCGCCAAGACGGCGGTGATCATTGACGCCAACAGTCCAGCTTCCTACAAGGCCGGTCATGTGCCGGGCGCGTTGAGCTTTGTCGCCATCAAGAGCGACTTGGCCGCGAGCCTCCCGGCGGATAAAAATGCCCTCATCATTGCCTATTGCGGCAATCCCAAATGCGGTGCTTATTTGATGGCGGCCAAGGCCGCCCAAAAACTGGGCTACACGAACATCAAGCACATGGCCGACGGCATTGATGGCTGGAAAGCGGCGAACCTGCCGACGGAAGCTGGTCAGTAATCCGCCGCTCGCCGATTTTACACGGGCGACCCAGGACCGGTCGCCCCTTTTTATTGCCGTTGCGGATTTCACGGTGGTAACTGATTAACGCTTAACTTCGCAGAACAAGCGAAAATGTGTCTGGATTCTTCGCTGAATGCCGATGTCTCCATACTGATATTGAATGTCTCGTAGCCGCATAGCCAGAAACCCACATCCGAATTATCTTTTAAGCCGGATGAACAATTGGCCAACCAAGCGAAAGATCAAGCCTGACTCAGAGCTTTGGGCAGTTATTCTTGCGGCCCTGATTGGTTTGATGTTTGTTTCATAACGGCTTTATCAGTCGTAAGCGATGCTGGTATCCTATGCCCTGTTGAAAACGCGCTGGGATCATTACTACCTGCGAAGCGAAGATCGGGAATGGTTTCAACGATCGTTATCGTCCTGCAGAGATCATAACCTCACGTGGCTTTTCTACCTACCTAAAAAGGCCGGCCGCGTCCGCATAAGAGCGGGCGACTTGTTCCAAGGAAGGTCGTTGATCGGGCTTTTTTTCCAGGCACGACATGACGGTGACGGAGGTGTTGCGGAGAACATCAAACCCCAACTGGATGGGCGAAGGTGGTGCCATTTCCCGAATCTGTTTCTCAATCATGGCCACTTCACCATCAAACGGATGTTTGCCGGTGTAGGCATAATAGGCCATGACGCCAAAAGCGAAGACATCGCCCTTAAAACCATTCGTGTAGTCGCCGTCCCACTTCTCCGGGGCCATATATTTGGCCGTGCCCACGGGATTTTCCTTCTTGTCCGCAATGTAAGGCGGCAAATAACCGGCGAAATAGGAGTGTGAAAAATCTATCAGCCTGATTTCCGCCGGCTGGGCGGTAGGCACCAGCACATTCATGCTTTTCAGGTCATTATGGATGATGGGCCGGCCGCAAAAGATGCCGGCGTGCAAGTCCGCCACCGTCTCGGCCACACTTTGCAGAATTTTATGAGTCCGGCCGGGTTCCTTGCGAGTCACGCCCGTCTGCACCAGTTCATTCAGCGTCGTGCCCGCGATGTATTCCAAAAAGAGGCGATGCGACACGGAATCGTAAGCCAATTTGTGACGGATCCGCGGATGCGTGATCTCATTCAGAAGATAGTCTTCATTCGCAATGAAAGCCACATCCCAGAAATTCTTCGGTTGTTTCAGCAATGCGGAACCGGGATTCCGGGCAAATTCCACCTTGTAGAGCGTGGATACGCCGGCGTCCACCGGCAACGGTTCTTGTTTGGTGATGTCCGGTATTTTCATTTGCCCTGAATCAGTTTCGGCATCTGCATCTAGCTAAGTCGCCCGCGCTCGCACTGCGCGAGGATGCGCTGGACGGAGGGCGATCGCAAGCGGAAGTCTTTCCGTCCTGATTTTTATATCGTCAAACCGGAATGGCTTTCCATTTTGCGGCACGAACACAGATTGACGCTCCGGGTTTTCCGTCGCAAAATCGGAGGCGATGCGGACGCGAATTATCCTGCCCGCAATGTTTTTGATTTCATCCATGACCAACCAGCTATCAGCCGCGGCAGCCCAGACCAGCCCGCCGGCCACCGCTACCAACTTGTGGCACGACACCGCGGTGGGCCATTTGCTCCGCAGCTTCGGGCATGATTCCTCCACCGGCACACGGCTGCTGCTGATCATCGGCCTGGCCATCTTCACGCATCTGGCGGTTACGGCCGTCCGGCGCGTCAGCGAATGGCTGATCTACAAAAGCCATGAGAAGAAAAACCCGCTGGGCTTCGTGACGGAGCAGCCGAAATTCATCACCGTCACCCGGCTGGTGGTCAGCGGCGTCACTTTCGTGATCTATTTTTTTGCGCTGGGCCTGATCCTGCAGGAATTGTGCGACATCAACCTCACGGCGTATCTGGCGAGCGCGTCCATCATCGGCCTGGCCATCAGCTTTGGTTCACAGGGACTGGTGCAGGACATCGTAAGCTGCCTGACGCTGATTTTTTGCGACACGATGGACGTGGGCGACCTGGTGGAAATCGCCGGCACCACCAACGTCAGCGGCCGCGTGGAGAAGATCGGCCTGCGGTTCACCAAGCTCGTCAATTTTTATCATCAGCAGGTTTTGATTCCCAACCGTACCATCGCCAACGTCAGCCGGTTTCCGCCGGGCGGCGTGGATGCCTACGGCGATGTCCAGTTCCCGGCGGGGGTTGACACGGAAAAAGTTTTTCCAATCGTTGAAGGCATCGCCAAGGGGATGCAGGAACAGTTCGGCGCGATCATTTTAAGCGATCCGGAGATGGAAAAACTGGAGCCGGCAGCGGGCGGGACCGGGAGTTTTCTGCGCGTTCATTTCAAGATCTGGCCCGGACAATGGAGCCTGATCGAGACCACGTTCCGGATGCGGGTGGTGAGCGCGCTGAAGACGTTTGATCCGAATTACGCCGAATGGCAGGTGCCCGTGACCTATCGCGCCCAGTCCATTTTCAAGCGCTGATAAATGCGGGCTGAAAACCATCCTATGAAGAAGAAAACTTTTCCTCTGTCGGAAGTTTACCGGCTGCTTGAACCGGGCCCGGTCGTGCTGGTCACGACCAACCGCGCCGGACGGCCGAATGTCATGCCGATGTCGTGGCACTTGATGATGGAGTTTGAACCGCCGCTCGTGGGCTGCGTCATCAGCAACCGCAACTACTCGTTCACCACGCTCAAGGCCACCAAGGAATGCGTCATCAACATTCCCACGGTGGAGCTGGCGAAAAAAGTGGTGGCTTGCGGCAACCTGTCGGGGAAATCGGCGAACAAGTTTCTGGCCGTCGGCCTCACGCCAGTGCCCGCGAAACGTGTGAAGGCACCCCTCATCGCCCAATATTACGCCAGCCTGGAATGCAAGGTCGTGGATGCCAAGCTGGTCGAGCAATACAACTTCTTTATTCTCGAAGTTGTGCAGGCGTGGATGGATCCGACGAAGAAGCATCCGAGGACAATTCATCATCAGGGCGAAGGCGTGTTCGTGGTGGCGGGCCGGACGATCCGTCTGCCGTCTCCAATCACCTCACGGGGTGGAAGTTAAATTTCAGGCCAGACCACTCGGACGATGAAGTTATTTTTTCCGGTCTCGGCCGTGCCAATGATTCCAGTCTTTGGCCAATTGCTGGCAGACGATTGCCGGTGATTTTGCATAAAGCTGCGTGCCCAGCTTAGATGCCGCGATGCAAAGTTTTTTCTGACGCGCTTCGATCAATGGATTCAGCATCGCCGCCTCCGTGGCCGGAGCGTGTTCGGCGACGAATTGTTTTAACAAATCCAGATCGTGTCCATCGCCCAGCAATGTGCCGAGCCGTTCCAGTTGGTCCGTCAGTTTGCGCGTAGACGCCGGCCACTTCGGACAGATCAATCGGAGTTGATGCCAGAAAGTTTTCACCTGCTTGCGCCACTCGTGGAAATGTTCCGACGACGGTTCCCGGCGGGCAAGTTCGCCGGCCTGCTGGCCGCGACGATAGCTCTGCATCAGGCCCGGCGCAATGGCCGCCCAGCCGGACGCCGCAAAATTCAGACCGGCCACGCGCCGACCCGTCTTCCGTAAAATCCGTTCCGCCAGCGCCACCAAATCGTCGGCGCGAAATCGGCGGGATTCCCGGCGGCAATCCTTGAGCAATGCTTTTTGCAGGATTGGGAAATGCCGTGCCGCGCGGCGACCAGCCAGTTGCGCGAACGCCTGAAAACGCACCCGCGCGTCGCGCGTGGCGGCGAGCCGGCCAGCGGCCCGGCGCAATCCCTTCGCCGCTTTGCGATAATCGCCACGGCCGATTTCCCCGCGCACGAGCCGGAAAACGGCGCGCAGCTTCTTGATCTCCTTGCGCACGCCGTGGACGGCCGCCGGACGATGGGATTTGCGCAGGCGGGACTGCGCCTCGCCGATGTATTTCCGGCACACGCGCCGCAACGCCTTGCCCGGCGGCTCGGCTTTTTTGAAATGAAACGGCATGGGAAGAAAATTAATGCTTTTCCCATCATAACGCCAGACGGACGGTCGTCAGGCTGGTCTGCATGCTGGCAGACAGTATTCGCCACAGCAGCTCCAGAAAAAAATCCCGCACGACTTTCGCCATGCGGGGAATGCTTTGACAATTTGTCTGCGGGGAATTTAACGAACGCTCAACGCGGTGTTAATCTGGGTGATGGCGTTTTTCACATGTTTGAGCGCCTTGCCAGAAAGTCCGCTGGCGGCCTGCTGAAGCATGGCTTGGGCGTCGCGCAGTTGGGCGTCGGAGGCGGCCTGCGGTTCACGCACATGGCCGTGGCCGCTGATGGCTCCGCCAAGTTCCTTCACGGCCAGCTCAACCTGCTTCATGGCGCGGGCTCGGTGGCCATTGTAATCGTGGTCGGCATGGGACAAGGTGGCATAGGCATCATCCAATGTGGTGAGGTTGCCGTTGGACTGTGCCTGTCCGCTGGCGACGAGACCAAACGCCAGAAACAGGATGGCCAGCAGGGTGGAATAGCGGAGATAAAGATGGTTTTTCATGGCGTTAATTTTGCATTCACATCCGGTTTGTCAAGATCAGGCGGAGAGCGGGCCGGAAAACAGACGGATTATAATATGAAACCGCCCGACGGTGCCGACGCTCCCTATCCTCACCGACAAATTTTATTTTGTAATCATCCCGCTCTGACGGGCGTAATTAAAAATGCCGCCGGCGTCCACGACGGGGCGCACGTCGCCAAGCGGTTTGAAATAATAAACTTTGCCGGTCGCCTTGACCGTGACGGTCGCGGCGTCGAGATCCACGGTCACGATGTCGCCGGTTTTCAACACGTCGCAGAGACGTTCGGTGATTTCACAGGGATACAGTTCGCCGGTGGCCACGCAGTTGCGGAAGAAGATGCGCGCGAAACTTTCCGCGAGCACGAGCTGGCAGTTGGCCGAACCCATGGCGATGGGCGCGTGTTCGCGCGAGCTGCCGCAGCCGAAATTCTTCCCGCTGACGACAATGGGGTAATCGCTGTCGAACTGGCCTTCTTTGACGTAGCGGATGGGATAAAGCGATTTGGGCAGGCCGTCGAGCGCGTAGCTGCCAAGTTTTTCATATTCCTCGGCGATGGTGGGCACGAGGTTCAGAAACTGCGCGGAGATGATCTGGTCGGTGTCAATGTTGTCGCGCACGACGTAAACGGGGCCGGTAAAAACAGATTGCATAACGAGGGTAATGTGCCGTGCAGGAACAGAATTTTCAATCAAATATCTATGACCGGTTTGTCCGGCGGCGCGGGCGGCGATGAATTATTCTGCTGTTCTCGCTTGCGCAAGGCGATGACCGCCACCGTGCAGGCGCTCCAAGTCGGCAGATCTTCCAAAATCGGAACGAGTTCGACGACGAATGTTGGCAGGAATAAAACATGAAAGCCGAGGACCCAACTGACCAAAATCATTGCCATGCAGTCAATAGCCTGATCGATGAACGCCCAGCCAAGCGGACCTAGGAGCAATTGCAACCCGTCCGCCGCGACAGCTATGCCAAGCGCCAAAACCATTCGTAGGCGGGTCAACGGCGGTGCTCGGAAGAGGGAATTGAGTTTTTCCGGCAATTTCATGGGATGACATTAAACCCAATCCGCTTGCCGTGATAAAGCATGTTTCTTAAATTGGCGCGTGCTCGACATCAAATTGATCCGCGATAAAACTGGTTTTGTCCGCTCGCGCCTGGCCTCCCGCGGGGCAGGGGATGAAGCGAAGATTGACGAATTGCTCATACTCGACGAACAGCGCCGCAAATCGCTCGCCGAGGTAGAAGTGCTGAAATCGCTGCGCAACCGCGTGAGCAAGGAAATCGGCGTGCTCATGGGCCAGAAGAAACTTGCCGAGGCGGAAGCGAAGAAGCCTGAGACGAAAGATTTGGGTGATAAAATTGGCGTCTTGGACAAGCAGGCGGCGGTAGCCGAGGCGGCGCGGGATGCGCTGATGCTACAACTTCCCAATCTGCCGCATGAATCGGTCGTGCTCGGCAAATCGGCGGAAGACAACCCCGAAGTGCGTATTCACGGCGCAAAGGTGAATTATAATTTCAAACCAAAATCGCACGTTGAGTTATGTGAAGCGCTCAAGCTGGTCGATTTTGCACGCGGCGCAAAACTTTCCGGCAGCGGTTTTTTGCTTTATACGAACTGGGGCGCACGGCTGGAGCGGGCGCTGATTTCATTCCTCCTGGATTTGCACATCACGGAGCACAATTACACGGAAGTCTCGCCGCCTTTTATGGTTGGCGAACATTGTTTGGTTGGTGTGGGACAATTTCCGAAATTCAAAGACCAGTATTACGGAGTGGCCGAAGGCGACGATCCGAAAAATCTTGGCAAACTTTATCTCGTTCCCACGGCGGAAACGCCCGTTGCGAACATTCATCGCGAGGAAATCCTGCCAGAAAAACAATTGCCGATAAAATACTGCGCCTACACGCCGTGTTTTCGCGGCGAAGCGGGAGCGGCGGGTGTTGGCACGCGCGGCATGATCCGCGTGCATCAGTTCGACAAGGTTGAATTGATTAAAATCGTAAAGCCGGAGCACGGCTACGACGAACTGGAAAAGATGGTCGGCAACGCGGAAAAAGTTTTGCAACTGCTCGGCCTGCATTATCGCGTCATCATGCTTTGCACAGGCGACATGGGTTTTGGCAGCGCGAAGACTTACGACATCGAAGTCTGGGCGCCAGGGCAGGGGAGCTATCTCGAAGTTTCAAGCTGTTCGAACTGCGAGGATTTCCAGTCGCGCCGGATGAACCTGCGTTTCAAAACCGAGACCGGTGAAAACAAATTTCCACACATCCTCAATGGCAGCGGCACGGCGCTCGCACGATTGTTTGTGGCGCTGATCGAAACGCACCAGCAGGCCGACGGCAGCGTTAAAATTCCCGAAGCGCTGCAGCCCTATTTAAAAACTGATCGCATTGCGGCATAATCCAGCATGAACATCTTGCTCGCCAGCAGTGAAGTTTTTCCGTTCTCGAAAACGGGCGGGCTGGCGGACATGGTCGGCGCGCTGGCACGGGCTTTGGCCAATGAGGGCCACGAGGCGCGAGTCGTCACACCACTGTATCGCGGCATCCGCGAGAAATTTCCGGCGATGCGCAAGGTGGACTGGTATTTCAACCTGCCGCTGGGATTGCAGCACGTTCAGGCGGAATTGTGGGAGCTGGACCTGGCGCGTGGCCTGAAGATTTATTTCATAGATCATCCCGGCTATTTCGACCGCGCCGGAATTTATCAGGAAAACCATTTCAGCTATGCCGACAACGCCGAGCGATTCATTTTTTTCTCCAAGTGCGTTGTGCATCTGGCCCGCTATCTGCCGTGGCGGCCAAATGTCGTCCACATCCATGACTGGCAGGTGGCGCTGGTTCCGGCCCTGATTTTAGAACAGAAAAATGAATGGTGGGGAAATCCGCCGCCTACCTGCCTGACCATTCATAACCTCGCCTATCAGGGAGTTTTCCCGGAGGCAGCGTTTGCACTGACGAACCTGCCGGACAGTTATTTTAACACCGAAGGCGCGGAGTTTTTCGGCCTGTTGAATTGTCTCAAGGCCGGCATCGCGTTCGCAGATTTTATCACCACGGTCAGTCCTCGCTATGCCCGCGAAATCACCACGGAGGAATTCGGCTGCGGGCTGGACGGCATGCTGCGCCGACGCCAGAAGGACATGATCGGCATCCTGAACGGCGTGGATTACCACGAATGGAACACGACAAAAAATTCACACCTGTGCAAGCCTTATTCCGCCGGGCGCATGGCGGGAAAAAAAGCCAACAAGCTGGAGCTGCAACGGCAATTTGCCCTGCCCGTTGATGACAAAATTCCGCTCTTCGGCACCATTTCGCGGCTGGCGGACCAGAAAGGCGTGGACATCCAGCTTGGCGCGCTAGCCGAGATGTTGAACACGAAGATGCAATTCGTCCTGCTGGGCAGCGGCTCGCCGGAATACGAACGCGGTTATCGCGAGCTGGCGCGGCATTTTCCGAGCAAGGTCGCCGTGCGGTTTGGGTACAACGAAACTCTGGCGCACCAAATTGAGGCGGGCTGCGATTTTTTCCTGATGCCGTCGCGCTTTGAGCCTTGCGGACTGAACCAGATGTATAGTTTGCGCTATGGAACAATTCCCATCGTCCGGGCGACTGGCGGTCTTGACGACAGCGTGGTGGACTGGACGCAAAATCCAAAACTGGCCACCGGCATCAAATTTTCTGAATACACTTCGCGCGCCTTGGCCAAAGCCATCCGCAAAGCGTTGGTGTTGCATGGCCAGCCCAAACTTTTCAATGCCTGCCGCCACAATGCCATGAAATCCGATTTTTCGTGGGAACGGACCGTTCACGAGTATTTGGCCATCTACAAGAAATACCAGACCCCAAGGTAAACAAATTAAATATAACAAACATTGTGCATCATATATAATTTCTATTTGTATATGCGATCATCCGAATAACCAAGGTGTTTAAGCCGGTGGCGACGTGAAATGAATTTGAATCTGCTGCCTCAGCCGCGCTTCCTGACCGTTTTTGCCGGCATCTTAACGCTGCCGCAGCAGCGGTCGCTGGATCGAATCAAAATTGTCCGCACCAACTCCGCACCCGACCATAACGAAGGCTACGCGCTGACAATTTCCAAGAACGGAATCGAAATTTCATTTCGCGAAGCCGGCGGCTTACGCGCAGCCGCGGCGACGCTGGGACAATTATTGCGCGAACATGGCCGCCATCTACCGTGTCTGAAAATCCGCGACTGGCCGGATTTCGCGCGTCGCGGTGTGATGCTCGACATTTCGCGCGGTCGCGTGCCGAAGTTGGAAACGCTGCTTGATCTTGCCGAGAAACTGTCTGATCTCAAAATCAACGAGCTGCAGCTTTATACCGAACACACGTTTGCCTACAAAAAATTCAAATCCGTCTGGCAAGGCTGGGGCGCGCTCACGGGCGCGGAGATCCGGAAGCTCGACGCACACTGCCGCGAACTTGGCATTGACCTGGTGCCGAACCAGAATTCCTTCGGCCATTTGCGCTATTTCTTAGAAGACCCGCGCCTGAAAAAACTCGGCGAGCTGTCCGCACCTTACGAGTCCGAGACGGAGAATTTTCTCCGCCGCCCGACGACGCTCGCGTCGAATCATTCCGGCACGCTGCCCTTTTTGCGCGGGCTTTATGATGAACTGCTGCCAAACTTTTCCAGCCGATTCTTCAACATCGGCGGCGATGAAACGTGGGACTTGGGCAAAGGACAGAGCCGGAAATTGTGTGAGGCCAAAGGCAACGGTCGAGTCTATTTGGATTTCATAAAAAAAATCCAACGCGAAGTTGCCCGGCGTGACAAGCGAATAATGATTTGGGGCGACATCATTTTGAAATACCCGAAGCTGATTCGTGAGCTTCCGAAAAACATCATCGCGCTGAATTGGGGTTACGAAGCCGATCATCCGTTTGAAAAAGAAGCGGCCCGGTTCGCCAAGGCCAAAATTCCCTTTTACGTCTGCCCCGGCACTTCGACGTGGCAGACGCTGGTCGGCAAGCATGACAACGCGCTCGCCAACCTGCGAGCCGCCGCCAAGGCGGGCAAGAAGTTTGGCGCGATTGGCTTTCTCAACACGGATTGGGGCGACGGCGGACATCCGCAGCCTCTAGCCGTGAGCTGGCCGATGCTGGCCGCCGGCGCGGCGCTGGCATGGAATTCAAAGGCGCTGGATGAAAAAAACCTGCTTTCGATTTTGAGCCGCGATGTCTTTGAAGACGCTTCGGGGAAATTGGCAACGGCCGGGATCAAGCTTGGTCTGGCCCACCAGAAACTAGGGGTGAGTGCGATAAATGAAATTCCGCTCGGCACGGTGATCGCCGCGCCGAAGCCGGCCGAGCGCGAATTGTTTTGCCGCAACGGGCTAAAATGGTTCGCCAAAATTCCGGCGGCGAAAATCCGCGCGGCTTTGAAGGAGATTCAGAAACAACGCGCCGCCCTGCCCCGCTCCACGCCCGCCTCGGCTTCAGGGAAAATTCTGGCGCGGGAACTGGATCTGGCGGCGCGGATGGCTGAGCAGTCGTGTAAATTCATGTTATGGCAGCAGGCCGTCGTCCGAAAACAGTCCGTGGCAAGAGCGCTGGCTCAAGCGGGCATCCGTGAGCTGCGCAAACTGGAGAAAGACTTCAACGCCTACTGGCCGTTGCGGAACAAGGCGACCACGAGGCATTGCTCGCCGTTCCTGCGCTGGCGGATGGACGATTACCGGCGCGGCGATTGGTTGTAGGGTCGAGCCTATGGCTCGACAGGTTGCCGTGTGGCATGGTTAGCCGATTGTTTCGAGCCACAGGCTCGACACTACACGCTCTAATACCTGCCCGGAAAGGTCGGGCGCGGTTTGATCGGCGGCGGGACAGGCATCTTGCCGGAAATTTTCAATGGCGGCAGCGTTGAGGCGGCGGGCGGCGGCGGTGGAACCAGACTGGTTTGAAGCGGCTTTCCCGGCGAGGCTGCGTCGCCGATCTTCATTTCTGGAAATTTCATCTCCCCCATCGAAAAATCCTTGAATGAACCCAGCTCGGCCATCGTGGCAAAGTCTGTCTTTGGCATCTGCGCATGCGCCGGTGCCTGCAACGTCTCGTAGCCGTTCACCACCCAGTCCAGCTTGCCGGACTCGACATCAATCATCAGGCCATGCACCGGGATTTTCGGGCCGATGAGCGGGCTGCTGCGCGCAAAATCGCAGGCCTTGATGACGTTCTGGCGTTCGCTGCCGAACATGCCGAAGAAATCATTCACATTATCCGGCAAGCGGCTGCGCTCGACGCCGAGGGTTTTGAGCCTGTCCAACAGCACCGTCGTCGTAGTCCCGCAGACCTGGCAATCCGTGTGGCCGATGATGGCGATCTCGCGTCCGCCCTTGACCGCGCACGCCAGCGCCAGCGACCGCATGGTGCTGCTCAACGGGCCGGTGATGATGTTGCCGGCGTTGCGCAGCCATATGAACTGCTCGGCAGGCAGCGCCAGTGCGTTCGGGAAAAAAGCGTTCAGGCGCGGGTCAATGCATGTCAGCGCGATGACCGGCAGCGCGTCCGCGAACTCCGCCGGATGCAGTCCGGCGCTGGCGTCACCGGCCACGGCCCGGTGGTTTGCGTCAATGATGGCTTCGAAGAGGTGCATAAATGATATGTGGTTGCTGATGCTCGAAATTCGTTAAACCAAACCAAGCGCGCCCGGCCCGTCGGGTTGATTGGCGCATAAAGTGCCGGTTTTGGCCAGTTTCCTTACGACTATTGCCAGCTCTTTGGTCGCTTTGGTCATCACTGTGAAAGGTTTTGCCGTCATCGCGAAAGGTTTTGCCAAGGCAAAAGCTGCTTTGGTCAACGTCGTGAAGGCTTTTGCCGTCATAAAAGTCATTTTGGTCAAAGCCGTGAAAGCTTTTGTCATCACCAAAGCTGCTTTGGTCGTCGTCTTTAAAGCTTTTGCCAGCACGTTTGTTACTTTTGTCTTCATGTTTATCGCCATCGCCAGCCCTATTTCGACCATTGGCAGCCTGTTTGCCTCAAAAATTAGCGTTGCCGAATCTCTGGCCGGCGTGTTTGGCTCATCTATGGCTACGAAAAGGCTCATGATCATTCATTGGGGAAGAAACCAATGGATATAGCCGCACTTGGCGCAGATGTAACAGGCACCAGAAGGGCTGGTCCATTCCAAGTTTAGCAGGCTTGCGCCGGTCGTGTTCAATTGCGCCTCCTTTTTCAAGAAGGCGTCGTTCCCGCAAACCAGACATTTCAATTCGCGACCTTGGATTTCAACGCCGATGGGGTCTTGCTTAAACCAGATCATAATTCAATAAGTTGATTTCTTCCACGGCTGCAACGGAGGCGGCTCGAAGGGCAGCGCGGGCGGCGGTTCCTGTGGCATCAGATACCAGAGCGCCAGATAAATCACCACACCGGCGAACGCCGTAAAAATCGTCGCCAGCACCCAGACGATCCGCAGCCGGCCGGAATCCAGGCCGAGATTCTTCGCCAGCCCGCCGCAGACGCCGGCGATATGGTAGTCATCGTGTGAACGGCGCAGTTGCATGGTGAATGATTATTAAGCCCCGAACAGCCGCTTCCGCTCCGGCCGGCGCACGAGAAAATAAATCAGCGCGCCAATCCAGTGCGCGAAGATGATGACGAGGATCCAGATGACCTTGTCGTTGCCAGCGCTCGGCTCCTTGGTGGCGCAGTCCACCAGCATCCAGATCCAGAAGGCGAACAGCAACGCCACAATCGGCAGAATGAAAAGCAGCATGAAAAGCGAGAACAGAATCATGGTCATCCTTTATTTTATTTCGTTTGAATCATCAATGGCTTGAACAGCGGCGTCCACTTCCGCCTGCCGCAGGACGCCTTTGGCCACGAGCAGCCGCACCAAGGTTGTCAGATAGAGCTTCAGCTCGTGGTTTTCGCGCTGCAACTTCGCGATGCTCAATTCCTGCGAGCGGTCCAGATCCTGAGTCTCTTCAAACGCCGTCTTCATCTCGGCAATGGCGTTGTTCAAGTCGCTGATGTCGAGTTGTTGCCCGACATTGCCCAAGAGCATCATTCTTCTCCAGCCCATATAATGTCTTTCTCGTTATGATTTGGCTTCGCCGCCTTCATCCTTGCCCATCGCCTTCTTGAGCGCGGGAACCTGTTCCATCAAACGCTCCAGCTTCACGCCGGTCAGGGCCTCCAGCACGGGCGGCAACTGGCTGATGATGGTTGTGACGTCGCTGGTCAGCTTGCTCGCGCCGCCGCCCGGCCCGTTGCCGGAATTGATGATGACCATCTTCTCAGTCTTCGCGAGGGGTTCGCTGATCTTGCCGGCGATTTCCGGCAGCACGCGAATGATCATTTCAATGACCGCCGCCTCGTTGTATTGCTTGAAGCTTTCGGCCTTCACACGCATCGCCTCGGCGGTAGCCTTGCCTTGCGCCTCGATGACATCGGCCTGCGCCAGACCACGCGCCTTGTTGGCATCGGCCTCGGCCAGACCGGTGGCTTTCACGACATCGGCGCCGGCAAAGCCCGTGGCCTTCGTCGCGGACGCGGCACCGGCGGCTTCGGTCTCCAACTGGAACTTGCGCGCGTTCGCCAGCGTTTCAACGCGATAGCGCTCGGCGTCGGCGGGCTTTTGCACGGTCGCCTCGAGTTCGCGCTGCTTGCGGAGAATTTCCTGCTGTTGCAGCTCAATGTTCTTCTGCTTCTCGACGATGCTGACCTGGACTTCTTCGGCCTTCACGAGCTGGCCAGTTTTGTAGCGCTGCAAATCATACGCGAGATCGGCCTGCGCCTTCTGCACATTCACGGCCGCCTGATATTGCGCGACGTTGGACTGATAATCGCGTTGCGCCTCCGCCACTTTCGAATCGGCCTGAAACTTCGCCTCCTGCCCGGCCTGGTTCGCCTGCGCGGAACGGATCACAGAATCACGGTCGGCCTCGGCCTGTGCGATGATGGCATCGCGCTTGACCTGCGCGATGCGCGGTTTGCCGAGCGCGTCGAGATAACCCTGCGTATCGCGGATGTCGCGGATGGTGAAGCTCACGATGCCGAGGCCCATGTTCGCCATGTCGCCGGCGGCGACTTCCTGCACCTTGGAGGCGAACGCGTCGCGGTTCTGGTAAATTTCCTCAACCGTCATCGTGCCCAGAATCGCGCGCAAATGACCTTCGAGCGTCTGCATGGCGATGTTCTTGATGTCATCCACGCTCTTGCTCAAAAACTGTTCCGCCGCCGTCGCGATGGAAATGTCGTCGCCCTTGACCTTGATCTGCGCGACGCCATCCACCTTCACCGGCACGCCTTTGCTCGTGTAAACTTCCGGCGTCTGCACGTCAATCGTCAGCAGTTCCAGCGAGAGGACGTCCACTTTTTCCTTCACCGGGATGACGAAGGTGCCGCCGCCCTTGACCACGCAGAAGCCCACTTCCTTCACGTTGCCGTCGGGGTCGGTGAGCTTGCGCTTGCTGCCGGAAATGATGAGCACCTGGTTGGGGCCGGCCTTCGTGTAGCGGCTCGCCCAGATGAGCGCGATGACGAAGACAACAAACAGCACCGAACCGGCGGCGACGACGACTTTGAGCCAGGACGAGCCGGAAACTTCCGCCTGGGCGAGCATGGGAATGAGGTTCATTTTAGTTGATGGTAGTTAGTTGATGGTTCTGAGCAAAATTCACTTCACGACTTCGACATAAAACTGCGTGCCGACGATGCGCGTGATCTTCACCGTCTGGCCGGTGGCGATCGTCCCGCCCTGCTCGTCGCGCGCCGGCGCGGTGTAACGCGAGCCGGATTGGATATAGGAAATTTCGCCGACGCCGTTCGCGGGAATCGGCGAGATGATGGCGGCGGTCGAGCCAACCAGATTCGCCACGCGGCCCTCACTGGAACTGTTCGCGCTGCGGAAAATCTTGTTCATGCCCCACCACACCAGCACCGCGATGAGCAGCGCGCAAACGAAGGCCAACGGGGCATGGAGCCACACGCTCTGCGTCGCGGGAATCTCGGTGAACACCAGGCCGAAAGCGCCGAACGCCGTCAGGAAACACGCCAGCACCGTGGGACTGAGGAAGCTCGCGCCCGGCATGCCGTCGGAATCCATGCCCGCGTCCGCCTGCCCGCCCGTGCCGATGGCGTCATGCCCGCCGAACAGATGCCCGAGAAAGGCGCTGATGACCGTGAACATCAAACCGAACACCAGACAGAATGCGTAGATAATCATAAGACCGTTCCATGTTGGCTTAGAGAAACGATTAGAGCACCAAACCCGCCTTCATGGCAAGCGGGAAGCGCAAAATATTTTTCACCGGTTTTCATCGCGCCTCCATCCAACCAAAACCGCCGGCCGCGCGCATTGATAATTTCCAGCGATTTTTGGAATCGTCCAGGAGTGCGAGTTGTCCCAACTCGCAGCGGCGGCATCAGCCCCAAAGAGGTGGCAGTTTTATTTTATGCTGATGCGACTCTTGGCAGCCACGCGCTGCGGATTGAGACAATCCGCGCTCCCCTGCCGCGCTTCTCGCTTGAATAAATTTCCGGCTTTGGCATCGTCGCCCGATGCAATCGCACGAACTCCTCCGCGAGGTCTTCGAGAAAAAGACGGCCAAGGAAATTTCCGCCGACCTCGAACTCTCCACCTCCATGATCTACAAATGGGCGCAGCCGCCGACCAACGAGGGCGGCATCGGCAATCCGCTCGACCGCATCGAGGCGCTCATCCAGAGCACCGGCGACGAACGGATCGTGCAATGGATCTGCCAGCGCGCCGGCGGCTTTTTCATCCGCAATCCCAGTCATCCGCCGCACCCGCATTTTCTGATCCCGGCCACCAACCAGATCGTGCAGGAATTTGCCGACCTGCTGGCCGTCGTCGCCCACGCGGCGGCGGACAACCAGATCACCGCGCCGGAAGCGGAACAAATCCGCGCGCGCTGGGAGGAATTGAAAAGCGCCACCGAAGGCTTTGTGGTCGCCTGCGAAGTCGGAGATTTTGGTGCGCTCAAGAAAGAACCGGCCAAAAGAACGGCTTGAACCGTGAATGGGAAAATGTCATTGGCAAAGGGCAACAGAAAATACACGGTGGCTTTCATGAATTGGTCACGGCCTTTTATTCAAATCAAGGCAGGGAACAACGTTCACTGGTGTATCAGGGCAATCATTGGATTTTCGCTAATACTTTCCTCTGGCTGTGCAGCAATATCGCGGCACGTTTCGGCCGAAAAGTCTTATCCTGAACTCGCTAAAAATCCCTGTGGCGAAGTATATTTATATTGCTCTTGGTTCAGGGGGATGTTCGGAGATGGCAAGCCGGTATGGGACGGACTTTGCTCTGACAACGAGTTGGTGATAGGCTTGCATCCAGCCACTAAATCTGAATTCGATTTTAAAGTGCGCTCTTACCCATCGGTTTACCCTCAATTCACAAACAAAGTTGATTTCCTTCGCGAAATAGCCAGAGAGATAGAGACGCAAAATAATATTGAAATCACTTCAGAGAAAATTGAAACCATTTCCATTGAACAATCTTACAATAAAAACGGAATTCTAGCATTCTTCCAGAAAGTGGATTGGCTATGTTTTGGCATTACCACCTTTCTGGCTCTCACCGTTTATCTACTCACACTCGCACCGGATGTGACACTGGAAAATGCAGGCATTTATCCCACTGCCGCGATGTTTCCAAGCCCATCCATACCGCCGGGACATCCGATCTGGGCAGTCTATGGGTGGTTGTTCGTCAAACTGGTTCCTTTCTCCAATATTGCCTGGAGGCTCAATCTAGCCTCGGCGGTGGCCGGGAGCACTAACCTGCGGCCTGATTGCGTTGACGGTCTCGTGGGCCGGAATTCGAGTGGTGGAAAACATCCCCAATCTGAAGATCCTCTCTTTACTTGAACAACAATCCCTTCGTTGCGTATGTGGTGGTGTGGCTGGGTTGGGTTTTGGATTCGACGGATGTTTCTGGGGCAAAGCCGTGGTGGCTGATACCTGGCCGCTAACCATGCTTCTATTTGCGCTGACGCTCTGCCTTTTAATGCGGTGGTTTTTTGCGCAGGAACAAAAACGCTTTCTTTATGCGGCAGCCTTTGCTCACGGACTGACTTTGAGCGAATGCCAGGCTCTGATTCCGGCGACCTTCGCGCTGCCATTCATGCTCGCACTTGGTGATCGCAAGCTGGGCCGTGAGATATTTTTTGGCATCAGTGTATTTCTGTGGTGGGTTTTATTGGTGAAGGATTCCCTGCCAAACTTCGGCTGGACTCTAGCCTCTGGATCACAGGACATTTTGGTGGGAGTGGCGTCCGTCGCGACGCTTTCGTGGGGAATCCTATCTTTTTCAACACACAGCTTTTTCAACGAATGGAGAACATCAACTATTTGTTCGGCCCTGTTTTTAGCCGGACTGAGCTTTTATCTCCTGCTGCCGGTTTTTTCTATGACCACACCGCCCATCAACTGGGGGTATCCACGCACCGTCGAAGGTTTCTTTCATGTATTGAGCCGGGGACAATACGGTTCGTCCGAGCCAGCCAGAAGCTTCAGTAAAATGTGGATGCAATGGATATTGTATGGCAAAGTCGCCGTGAATGATTTCGGGCCGATTTATCTGATCGCAGCGGCCATACCGTTTATTATGTTCCATAAAGTTTCAGCGTGTGAGCGAAGATGGTTGGCGAGTTTGCTGGCGGTCTGGTTTGTTATCAGTCTGCTGATGCTGGTGGCTCTTAACCCGGACATTCTCGGCCTGCCATACATTCGATCGTTCTTTGCCGCTTCACACCTCGTTTTGGCGTTGCTCGCAGGCTATGGAATGATGCTGGTCGTTGCCATTTTAGGACGACCCACCCGGGCCGCAAAAGTCCCCTAATTATTTAAGACTATTATCATCTGGCTGGTCTTTATCGCGGCGGCTTTGCTGGAGGTGGGCGGATGACGATTCGGGCTACCCTTTGGCGGTGGTTCGGCGGTTTCGCCCATTACCAGAATCACATTGTTCTCGACAAAGGGGAGCCCCGGAAATAGCGTCAAAACCATGGAATGGTTAACGCCGCACGGTGCGACATACATTTTAAGGAGGGCCATGAAACATTTCACCGGCAAGTTTCAGTCGTGGGGCATGTGGCTAAAAATCACAGGTCTAGTCCTCCCAATGCTGGCGGCAGGTTGTGTCAGTCATCCTTCGGCCACCACAGTTCAGCCATGGCCCGGCCCGCCACCCGCCGGTTACTCAATGCTGATGCTCTATTGGACCAAGACACGTTGGGATCAATCCGGCGGCGGACCATGGATTTACATCAACAATGTGAAAGCTTTTAAGCTGCATACCAATCATTATTCATGGGTTTACGTTCACGCGGGAACAAATACATTTAGCACCGAGTGGGGGTTCAAGTTCTTCGGGTGGAATCCGCTCAGCGGTTTGAACATGAAGAACGACATTCCCTTTGAAGACGGCAAGAGTTATTACTTGCGATTACGGAATTGGGCCAACGATTATTATTATGCAGTAAAAATCAATGTGGAGGTAGACCAAGTTTCTGAAAAGACGGCCAACCAAGAAGCCAAGACTTGTTGGTTCACCAAACCGCTCGTCAGCCAGATTGATGGCCCGCTCAAACCGCCTGAAAACCCCAAAATTCAGGCTGAAATGAAGCCGCCTCCCCACCCATAGTTGCGATCATCTTTAAATTCATGACAATCATCATCTGGCTGGTCTTTATCACGGCGGCTTTGCTGGAGGTGGGCGGGGACGCGGCCATGCGGCGCGGTCTGCGCGGCGGCGGGTGGCTGTTCATCGTCGCGGGGTTCGTCATCCTCGGCACCTATGGCCTGGTCGTCAACTCGGCCAAGTCGTGGGATTTCTCCAAGCTACTCGGTGTTTACGTGGCCTTCTTTGCCGTGGTGAGCATTTTGTGCGGCCGCTACCTTTTCCGCGAGGCCATCCCGACCTCCACCTGGATCGGGCTGGCCCTGATCGTGGCCGGCGGTCTGGTCATCCAATTTGGCAACGTGAAATAAAATGCACTGGCGAATTTAACGATGTCCCCCTCAAGCTTCCAGTTGAATGAAACCCTGTGACGATTGACGACAGAGTTAAACGGCCCACAATTTCAGTTTCCCCGCGCCTTTGCGCCTTGGTGTCCTGGTGTTAAAGTCCCTTGATTTCGCACCAATAAAAAACGCCGGCAAGTGAATCCCGGCGCTTGGTGGGAGAATTGATTTATTTCGAGGCCGGTGCGTTGGTCTGGACGGGCAGGGTCGAAAGCAGGTTGTTCGCTGAAGGCGGGGCCACCGGAGCCGTCGTTGGCGGCGTTTGCACCGGCGGTGCCTGGATGGCCGGAGACTGCATCTGCTTCTGCTGGACCTGGGCGGCAAAATCCGAGGCCGTGTTGTCCGCATGGATCTTGTCGTGCAGATAGCCCAGAAACAAGGCGAGCAGCAGGAATACCACGACGGAGTATTTGGTGATCTTGGTCAGCGCATTGCCGGAACCGGCGCCGAAGAGCGCATCCGCCGTGCCCGCGCCGAACGCCATGCCGGCGCCCGCGTCCTTCTTGGGCAGTTGCACCAGCACAAGCAGAATCAGCAACAGCGCGTTGAGGACGATGATAAATGTCAAAATGCCAACAATGAAAGTCATAACAGATACAGCTTAGATGGAATTCTTGATGATGTCAGCAAAACTTCTCGCTTCCAGCGAGGCGCCGCCGACGAGCGCGCCGTCCACGTCCGGCTGGCCCATGAGTTCCTTGGCGTTGTTCGGCTTGACGCTGCCGCCGTATTGGATGCGCACCTTGCGGGCGACCTCGGCGTCAAACAGCTTGGCCAGCACCTTGCGGATGAACGCGTGGGCGTCCTGCGCCTGCTGGGTGGTGGCGGTCTTGCCGGTGCCGATGGCCCAGACCGGTTCGTAGGCGATGACGGTCTCGATCATCTGTTCCTTGGTCAGGCCGGCGAGGCTGCCGCGCACCTGGGTCTCCAAAACTTTCTCGGTGAGGTTGCCTTCGCGCTCGGCGAGGGTTTCACCCACACAGACAATCGGCTTGAGCGCGGCGGCATGGACGGCGGCGGCCTTCTTGGCGATGAGCGCGTCGGTTTCCTTCTGGAACTGGCGGCGTTCGCTGTGACCCAGGATGACGTAGCGCACGGAAAATTCCTTCAGCATGCCGGCGCAGATCTCGCCGGTGTGCGCGCCGAAATTGTTCTCGCTCATGTTCTGTGCGGCGAGCTTGAGGTTGGAATCCAGGATGGCCTTGGAAACCTCGCTCAACGCCGTGAACGCCGGCGCGACAACGATGTCCACTTCCTTCACACCCGCGAGGTCGCGCTTGAGGTCGCTGACGAGGGTCAACGCCTCGGCGACGGTCTTGTTCATCTTCCAGTTGCCCGCAATGATCAGTTTTCTATCTTTTTTCATAATTGTTGTTGAAACCGCCAAGACGCCAAGGTCGCCAAGAATAATTTAATTTAGGCCAGTTTGGCGTTCTTCGCATCTTGGCGGTTAAAATTTATTTCTCCGACAACGCCGCGACGCCGGGCAGCACTTTGCCTTCGAGGAATTCCAGCGACGCGCCACCACCGGTCGAGGTGTGGGAAACTTTCTTGTCCGCGCCGAATTTCTTCGCCGCCGTTGCCGTGTCGCCGCCGCCGACCACGGTGGTGGCACCGGCTGCGGTCGCGGCCACGATCGCATCGGCCATCGCCTTGGTGGCTTTCTCAAACGCGGGAAATTCAAACACGCCGGGAGGTCCGTTCCAGATGATGGTCTTGGCGCGGGCAATGACCGCCGCGAAAAGTTTGGACGATTCCGGGCCGGCATCCATGCCTTCCCAGCCCGCCGGAATGCCGCTCGCCAGCGTCGCGCTACCGACCTTGGCATCCGGGCCGAACTTGTCGCCGGTCACCCAGTCCACCGGCAGATGGATTTTTTTGCCCTTGGCTTTCGCCTTCGCAAGCAACTCGGGAACAATCTTCGCGCCTTCCGCATCGTAAAGGGATTTCCCAATCTCCATGTTGTCCTGAATTTTGCGGAACGTATAAGCCATGCCGCCGCCGATGATGATCTCGTCGGCCTTGTCGAGCAGGTTGTTGATGAGTTGAATCTTGTCGGCGACCTTCGCGCCGCCGAGGATCGCCAAGAGCGGACGCTTCGGATAATCGAGCACCGCGCCGAACGCGTCGAGTTCCTTCTTCATCAGATAACCGCAGGCGCGCTGCGGCAACTGCACGCCGGTCATCGAGCTGTGATCGCGATGCGCGGTGCCAAAGGCATCGTTGATGTAAACGTCGCCGAGCTTGGTGAGGCTGGCGCGAAAGGCTTTCACCTTTTCCGGGTCGGCCTTGAGCTTGGTGCCGTCTTCGAGTTTCACCTTGCCTTCTTCCTCGATGTGGAAGCGGAGGTTTTCGAGCAGAATGACATCGCCGGGCTTGGCCTTGGCGCAGGCGGCCTCGACTTCCGCGCCGACGCAGTCATTGAGGAATTGCACGGGTTTGCCGAGCAATTTCTGGAGCGCTTCGGCAACCGGCTTGAGGGAAAATTTCTCGATGCGCTTGCCATCGGGACGACCAAGATGGCTCATGAGAACCACGGACGCACCTTTGTCGAGCGCGTAGCGGATGGTCGGCAACGCAGCCTCGATGCGCTTGGTATTGGTGATGGCACCGGTGACTTTGTCCTGCGGGACGTTGAAATCCACGCGGATGAGGGCGCGTTTTCCCTTCAATTCGACATCTTCAATGAATAATTTAGCCATAAAATTTTGGACGTTTGCGGTGCAAACAAGACTTACGATGTTACCTGCCCGCGCCCGCCAGTAAAGTGAATTTAATTTTCCACAGCGATGTGCTGGTAGGCAAAAACGCCACTGCGATTCACTGTCCTTGGCCAACGCCGCAATCACCGGTGACAACGCTGGTGTTCTCGCTTAAATTCCGCCTGTCCATGAATCGCTGTCATTTCTGGTTGTTTGCGATGCTGCTGGGACCGGGATGTTTCCCGGCGTCTGCCGCGCCGGCGGAGGATTTTCCGCTTTTGCAGCGTCAATGGTTCGAGACTCGCACGGCACATTTTAACGTGTTTAGTTGCGGCGAACCGCAGCAGGTTTTCAAGGTCGCCGCGCAGTTCGAGCAGTTCTGCGCCGCCTACGCGCAGCTCGCCGGCGCGCAGGCAGTCGCCTCGCCGCCCATCGTCGTCATCGCGTTTCCCGACCATGAAGCCATGGAGCCGTTCCAGCCGTTGTATCAGGGCCAGCCGGAAAACCTCGCCGGCTTCTTCAACCACGGCAACGACGAAAACCTCATCGCCCTGTCCCTGCCGGGCCGGGAGACGGACAATGCGGACTTCAGCGTCATCTTCCACGAATACACGCATCTGCTGCTGCGCCGCAACGACCTGATCTGGCCGGTGTGGCTCAAGGAAGGCATGGCGGAAATCTATTCAACATTCGAGACCCGCGGCTATACGGCATACATCGCCCTGCCGATTCAACATCACCTGCGCCTGCTAGCGGAGCAGCCGATGATGCCGCTCGCAAACTTGTTTGCCGTCAACCAGGATTCACCCGACTACAACGAGCACGACCACCAGGGTTTGTTCTATGCGGAGTCGTGGCTGCTCACGCATTATCTCATGGCCGGCGACAATCCGGTGATCAAGGCGCGCTTCCGGCAGTTCACCCCGCTGCTGCGCGCCGGGCAGACGCCGCTGCAGGCCTTCACCAATGCGCTGCAAGTTCCGCTGCCCGTGCTCGAAAAAGAACTGCGCCGCTATCTCGAAAATAATTCCTTCACCGGCATCTCGTTTTCCCTGCCGGGCAACGTCGGTTCGCCCGTGGGCTACACGACGCGCTGGCTCACGCCGGTGGAAACTTATTTCCGGCTCGGGGATGAACTGCTGCGCATCGGGCGGCTGGACGAAGCGGAAAAACTTTTCCTCGCCGCACGGCAATTTGCGCCCGCCAGTCCCCTGCCCTATGAAGGTCTCGGCCTGCTCGCCATCCGCCGCGAGCAGAGCGATGAATCCGTCCGCCAGTTTCACGAGGCCATCCAGCGCCATTCGGCCAATTATCTGGCCTATTATTTTTATGCGGCCGGGAAATTTCATAATGCCGCCGAGACGCCCGATGCGCTGGGACTGCTGCCGAAGGACATCGCCGCCGAAATCCGTGGCGACCTCCTGCAATCCCTCATCCTCATGCCGAACTACGGCCCGGCGCATGAGCTGTTTGGCATCGTGGAAATGGCGCGCGGCGGCGACCTTTCGCTGGCGGAACAACATCTGCAACTCGCGATTCAGTTGGAGCCGGAGAACAGCTATTATCAACTCGCACTGGCCGACGCGCAGGTGGGCAATCACGAAACCGACGCCGCCCGCCGCACTCTGAATCCACTCCTCCTGCCCGGCGTGGAGGCCAAAATCCGCGAGCAGGCCGGCGAGATGCTGCGGAAGCTGGATTCAAACGGTTGAGCTGGTTTAGAAGGCCGCCCGAAGGTTTTCTTCAAACATTCGGTGTCGGCTTGGGTGCGACCGCCGGTGCGGGTTTGGGGCGGCGGAAATATTCCATCACCCGCCAGCCGAGCAGCACGGTCAGCACCGCCGCGAAGGCGAGCGGCTGGCGCACGTCGGCCTTCACCTGCATATAATAATGGATCACGCCGGCGATGGCGGCCACATACGCCAGCCGGTGCAAGGCGCGCCAGCGTTTGCCGCCGAGGCGCTTGATCATGGCGTTGGTTGAGGTGACCGCCAGCGGCACCATCACCAGCAGGCCGGTGGCACCCACGATCAGATATTTGCGTTTGACCATTTCCGTCAACGTCCCGGAGATGCTGCCCTGCCGGTCTTGGAAGAAAAAAATCAAGAAATGCAGCAACGCGTAAAAGAAGGCATAGAGCCCCAGCGTGCGCCGCGAGAAAATAATCCAGTTCCAGCCGCTGATCTTCCGTAGCGGCGTGACCAGCAACGTCAACAGTAAAAAAATCAGCGCCTGCATCCCCGTGGTGAGAATGGCAAAATTCACCGGGTTCGCGCCCAGCCGGTGATGACACGCGTCCCAGGCGAGCAGCGTCGCCGGCACGGCCGCGTTGACCAGCACCAGCAGCTTGGCGAAACGAAGATCGTTTTCTTTCATGCGGTCAGTAGTTCGCCCGCAGATCCAGCCCGGCGTAGAGCTGGCCGACCTGTTCCTCGTAGCCGTTGAACATCAGCGTGGGCCGCCGGCCGGATTCGCCGATGCGCTGTTCGGTGGCCTGGCTCCAGCGCGGATGATCCACGTGCGGATTCACGTTCGCATAAAAGCCGTATTCACTCGGCGCATATTCGCTCCATGTCGTACGCGGCTGCGTCGCGACCAGATTGATTTTGACAATGGATTTGATGCCCTTGAAACCATATTTCCACGGGACGACCAACCGGATGGGCGCGCCGTCCTGCGGCGGCAGCGCGTTGCCGTAAATGCCGCTCGCCAGCAGCGTCAATGGATGCATCGCCTCATCCAAGCGCAGGCCCTCGACATAAGGCCAGTTCAACACGTCGCCGCGCTGGCCCGGCATGCGCTGGGAATCCAGCAAGGTCTCAAACGCCACAAACTTCGCGTCGCCCGTCGGTTCGACCACTTCCAGCAGCTTGGACAGCGAGTAGCCCGCCCACGGAATCACCATGGACCAACCCTCGACACAGCGCATCCGGTAGATGCGCTCCTCCGGCGGGCTGATTTTCAACAGCTCGTCGAGGCTGAAAACTCTTGGCTTGTTCACCAGACCACCGACCGCGACCTGCCAGCCCTTGGTATCGAAATTCGCGGCGGCGGCGGCCACGCCTTCCTTGTCCGTCGAGAACTCGTAGAAATTATTGTAATGCGTGATGTCCGACAGCGAAGTCTCCGGCTCGTCCACGCGGAAGCCGCTTGCGCCGTTTGTCGCCGCGACCACCCCCGCCAGCCGCGCGGTTTTGACCTTGCCCGCCGCCGGATGGTTGAGCTGGCGATAGACGAGGCCCGTCGCCACCGCGCTGGCCGCGAGGATGCCCGCCTGGATGAATTTCCGGCGATTGAAGTAAACCGCCGGCTCCGTGACCTCGTTGGGGGAAATTTTATTCGACTCTTTCAACGGGCTAACCATCGTTCAAACCGGGTGAACAGGTCAAACACAATTTCCACCCGCAACGAATTCCCGGTGGAAATTTCCCGCGCCTGTGCTAAACATGCTTTCATGTATAACGCCAAGGCTTTTGCCGCCCTCACCCAAACCTCGCCGCTCGCTCCGTTCGCATTCCAGCGCCGCGATCCCGGCGCACACGATGTGCAGATCCAGATTCTTTTTTGCGGCGTCTGCCACACCGATGTCCACATCGCCCGCAATGAATGGCACGGCACCACCCACCCCTGCGTGCCCGGCCACGAGATCGTCGGCCGCGTGGTGAAGGTCGGCGCGCACGTCAAGAAATTCAAGGAAGGCGATCTCGCCGGCGTCGGCTGCATGGTGGATTCCTGCCGCACCTGTGAGAGCTGCCAGGATCACCTCGAACAATTCTGCAGCACCGGCGCCACCTTCACCTACAACGCGCCGGACAAGGTTTCCGGCGGCATGACTTATGGCGGCTATTCCGACAGCGTCGTCGTGGACGAGGCGTTTGTGTTGAAAATGCCGAAGCATCTGGATCTCGCCGCGTCCGCTCCCCTGCTCTGCGCAGGCATCACGACCTATTCGCCGTTGCGCCACTACAAGGTGGCCAAGGGCCAGAAAGTTGGCGTCGTCGGCCTCGGCGGGCTGGGCCACATGGGCGTGAAACTGGCGAAGGCGTTTGGCGCGCACGTCGTCGTCTTCACCACCTCCGCGAACAAGGTTGCGGACGCCGTGCGCCTCGGCGCGGATGAGGTTGTCAATTCCAAGAACGCCGACGAGATGAAAAAACAGGCGAACAGTTTTCACTTCATCCTCGACACCGTGGCCGCGCAGCACGACATCAACGCCTATCTTGCCTTGTTGAAACGCGACGGCACGCTCACGCAGGTCGGCGTTCCCGCCGAGCCGCTCTCGGTGCATGTCAGCAGCCTGATTTTCGGGCGCAAGAGCTTTACCGGCTCGCTCATCGGCGGCATCCAGGAGACGCAGGAGATGCTGGATTTCTGCGGCCACCACCACATCACCTCCGACATAGAGCTGATCCCCATCCAGAAGATCAACGAAGCCTACGACCGTCTCATCCGCAGCGACGTGAAATACCGCTTCGTCATTGACATGAAATCGCTATAAAAAAAGTTTTAACTGTTTATAAGCTCATATCTCAGCCTCATTGCCCTGCTTATCCTTGGCAGGCAGGCCACTCATATTCCCCGTAAAGCGTTTCAGTGAAAAATCGCATCAGCTCGTGGGATAAAATATATGTCAATCCCATGGCAAGGTTTGGAATTCTGCCGCATTCAGTGCGTGGCGAGGGTGGCGGAGAAATTTTCCAACGCGGCGGCAAACTGCTTCGCGTCGAAGTCCGGAACGGACTGCGCAAGCTGGAACAGCCGGTTGAGCGCCGATTGCACCGGTGCGTCGTTTTTCAATTCCGGCAACGCGACAACAAGCCGGTCAAGCGCGAGAACCAGCCGCTCGGCCCGGCGGACTGCCACTTCGCTGGAAACATTCTGGAAAGCCCCGCTGGTCTGCGCCAGGCGTTTTAGTGCACGGCTGGCATTTTCTGCTTTCCAGTTGTCCGCCGCCGTGCGCGCAAGATTGTCAGCCCATTGCTCAATGACGGGGGCATCTTGTCTTACGTCGAGAAGGGAGCTTAAAGCATACGAGCTGTCAATGGCAGAAACCGTTCGCAGCAACCAGACCAGGGCGTCGCGGCGGGCAATCAACTTCGCATCCGGGTGCGGCTCGTGGGAGATTTGCCAGCTCATCTCGCGCAGCGCCACCGCCTGCCCGACCAGCCACGCCTGCGCGCCATTGCCGTTTTTATCCGCGCTCCAATGTTTCGGCTCGGCCACGCTCTGGCCGTCCAGTTCAAAAATTAATTCGGGATGGCCGGCCTTGAGAATGTCGTCAGCCACATTCTGATGGCACGCGACGCAGGTGTTGGCGCGGACGTAAAGATTTTGGAGGTCGCTCATCCCGGCGGCGGTGCGGTCGGCGCGCGTATAATCCGCGCGCGTGTGCGCGCGAATCCAGTTCCCCGCCGGACCGTGGCAGCTTTCGCAGGAAACGCCCTCGCTGACCTTGAAATTTTCACCGCGCAAGTTTGCCGGCACTCCGTTCAGCGGTGCATGGCAGGAAGTGCAGCGTGCATCCGCCGCCGGGTCTTTCATTTCCAAGGCGTCGGCAATCTGTTTTGACCGTGCGGTGGCGAGCGTGGCGGCCGGGCGCTGCGAATGAAAATCCTTCAGCGACCAGACGAGAAACTGGTCTTGTTTCGCCCCGCCGCCGCCGTGGCAGCTGGAGCTGGCGCAGGAATTCGCGCCGAGCCATTTCGCCGCCGTTTCCGCGCCGTGGCACGCCAGCGCGAGGCTCAAAACCAGTCCGGTGGCGGACGAGCTATAAATTGTTTTACTCACAGCTTCAAATTCGTTAATGGAGTGGCGGCGTGAATGCAACCTTAATTGAATCCGTGCGCAACGCCGGCGGAGGCGGCCTGAGCTTCGCCATCGGATTTGCGTTGCTGGCCGGATTGCTGGCCTGGCTGGCGCTGGAAATTTTCCGTTCACTGCTCCGCGCCGCCGCCGAACGCAGCCAGCATCGCGTCGCCTTGGAAAAATTGCGCGCGCAGTTGCAGGAAATCCGGCTTCGCTGCCGCGAGGCCGGGCAGGCGCAGGCTGGCTGGAACGGCATCCGCAAGTTCACCGTCGTCAAAAAAATCTGCGAATGCGACGACGTTCATGCGTTTTACCTGAAGCCGCACGACGGCCGCGCGCTGCCCGCCTTCAAGCCCGGCCAGTATCTGACGTTCCAGCTTGATCTGCCCGGCCGCGACAAGCCGCTCGTCCGCTGCTATTCGCTTTCCGACAGTCCCAAGGATTACTACCGCGTCACCATCAAAAAGGAGAAGTCCCCGCCTGACAAGCCCGACGTGCCGCCGGGCGCGAGCTCGAGTTATTTCTGCGACTTGGTGAAGGAAGGCGATATTCTCAACGCCAAGGCGCCCGCCGGTCATTTCTTTCTCGACCTGACGAAGCCAAATCCGGTCGTGCTGCTCGCCGGCGGCGTCGGCATCACGCCGTTGTTGAGCATGGCGAACGCCATTGCCGCCAGCAGCTCGAAACGCGAGGCCTGGTTTTTCTTCGGCGCCCGCAACGGGCGTGAACACATCCACAAGGCCGAACTCGAAAAACTCACCGCCGAAAATGAAAACATCCATTTGCACGTGTGCTACAGCAAGCCCGGCGAGAAAGATGTCAAGGGCCGCGACTTCCATCACGAGGGCCGCCTGGACATCGAGCTGTTGAAGACTTTGCTGCCGTCGAACAATTTTGAGTATTACCTCTGCGGCAGCGGCCCGTTCATGAAAAGCCTCACCGACGGCCTCGAAGCGTGGGGCGTGCCGGAGAAGGATGTTTATTTCGAGGCGTTCGGCCCGGCGACCGTGAAGAAAAAAGCTGCCGCGCCCACGCCGGAGGAAACCGTGCATCTGGCGAAAATCATTGTCACGTTCGCTCGCTCGAACAAAACCGTCCGCTGGGAGCCGTCCGCCGGGAACCTGCTTGATTTCGCCCGTTCGCAGGGCGTGAAAATTGATTCTGGCTGCTGTGCCGGCGGCTGTGGCACATGCGTCGTCGCCATCAAGTCCGGCGCGGTGGATTATCTGAAAAAGCCCGACGCCGAACCGGAGGCCGGCTCCTGCCTCACCTGCATCTGCCGTCCCAAAAACGACCTCGTGCTCGACGCCTGAAATGCCCGCCGCCCCAACCATTCTCGAACGCCCGCAACGCTGGGACGCCGCGTTCGATGCGGACATGACCGATGCCGTGGTGGACCGGCTGCTCGCCACCGCGCCCTTCAGCCGGATGGATGCGGAAAAATTTCCCAAACGCACGCCGCTCCGTGAAATCCTTCGCAATGACGCACGCATCCTCAAATTCCGCAAAGGCGAAATCATCGTGCGCCAGGGCGACTACGGCACCTCGGCGTTCCTGATTTTGCAGGGCGCGGCGCGGGTCGTGTTGAAACCCGATCTGGCTCCGTCGCTGCTCGGTCGTCAGGCGACCGGCAAGAAGGGAATTTTCCGCACCCTCGCGCAAATCTGGAACGGCTTTCGTCCGGCGGAATTTCTTTCGCGCAAACAACTTGGCCAGAACGCCGGTCTCGGTTCGCGGCAGGACGCCGATGAAGTCCGCATTTTTCTTCAGGATGTTCCGCGCATTTTGGACCAGCACCGCACTGAGCAGATGACGACGGGAGATTTTTTTGGCGAAATCGCCGCGTTGAGCCGCATGGCGCGCACCTCGACAATTTTTGCCGACAGCGACGACGCCAAGCTTCTGGAAATCCGCTGGCAGGGACTGCGCGACCTGATGAAATATGACGACGCGCTGCGCACGCATATCAACCGGATTTACCGCGAACGCGCGCTGGCCTCGTATCTCCGCGCCACGCCGATGTTCCGGCATTTGAACGAGGAGCAGATTGAGCACGTCGCCGGACAGATTGAATTCGCAACTTACGGCGATTACGACTGGTCGGGCGAATACAAGCGCCTCGCGCAATCCGGCAGTGTGCGTCCGGAAAAAGAGCCGGTCATCGTCGGCGAAGGTGATTATCCCAACGGCGTTGTGTTGGTGCGCGCCGGCTTCGCGCGCGTCAGCCAGAAATTCGGCGGCGGCGAACGCACGCTCAATTATATTGGCGCGGGCCAGGTTTTTGGCCTGAACGAAATCGCCCACAACTGGCGCAGCCGGGATGCGACGGTGAATTTTCAATTCTCGCTCCATGCCATCGGCTACACGCATTTGCTCATCGTGCCAACGCGCGTGATGGAAGAAATCGTTTTGCCTTCCCTGCCGAAAAACGAACTGCCGCCGCCGGTTGAAAAAGCCGAAAACAATTTTGATTCCGCACCGCCGAACCCCGGCTCCCAGACGCCAGACGCCGGTCGCAATGCCGTCGGCGCGGACGTCCTGGAGTTTCTCACCGAGAACCGCTTTTTCAACGGCACCGCGACGATGGTGATTGACCTCGACCGCTGCACGCGCTGTGACGATTGTGTCCGCGC
>Ga0182024_10001623_pt1 | contig 57594 bp, 44 predicted proteins | sample P32metaG_FD_120480 | JGI IMG/M metagenome (GOLD analysis project Ga0182024, IMG submission 120480) | Permafrost microbial communities from Stordalen Mire, Sweden - P3-2 metaG (Illumina Assembly) | ecosystem: Environmental > Terrestrial > Soil > Wetlands > Permafrost | place: Sweden: Stordalen...
ATCCTCGGTGATTTCGTCTAGGAACCGAGTCTTGCCCAGGGACTCTACAAACTGATTCAACGTTAGGCGGTACTGTAAAATGGTCTTAGGCTCTTTGCCGCTTTTCTGATCCAGGTAGGTAGCGACGGCATCCGCTATCAGGGTGCGATTGGGGGCGACAGACGCCATTTTTCCCTGCGTCTCAATTTCAACATCCATACGAGACGCCTCTTCTCTTGCGGCATCAAGGGTCGCTGCGTTGAGCCGTAGCCAGGACTGCCTGCCGCAAACGGATGGCCTGACATAGAAGGGCGGTAACAGTCTGTCTGTTCGCTGCCCCCGGCCAGCTTTTATGCGACTGTAGCGCCACGCCCCAGACTCATTCTTGTTCCGCGTATAAATGGTTGTCACCGGCCAGCCTTGGCCTCAACTTCAGACGAAAGTAGTAGCAAGCTAGCACATGAAATGTCAAGTCCTTTCTTTTCTATGGCGGAAGCGTGTGGGAGTCGAACCCACCATTCGACCCGCGAAGGGCCGAATCGCCGGCTTTGAAGGCCGGGAAGATCACCGGACCCCTTTCGCCTCCGTTGCTACCATCATAACAAACATGCCGAAGCCTTAACCCCGGCAGCAACGCTTCTGAATTCTTCGTCTGGTTGGCCCGCTGTGGTGGCGCATGTCGAATTTCGCTCATTGATGCCTGCGACTCGGTTATTCAGTTGTGCGGGCTATGAGTGAAGTCCTGGAAACCGAATTCGTTTGCATCCCTCGGCCAGTGGAGCGCAGTAAAAGTCAGGACGGACGGGAGCTAAAGTATCTAGCCAAGTTTCGCGCATTGCGGTGGAAAAGAAACCAGGCACCCAGACTCGAAATGCAGATTGTGGAAGGCGATCCGCGATTCTCCGCCTGAACTTCCAGGTCGATTAGGATACGGCGAGGACGAGCAGCGTGGCGTCGTCGTGCCAGTGGCCGCGGCAGAATGTGCCGGCGGCTTCCAGTATCTTGGCTTGAATTTCGTTGGCGGTGGACGCCGTGTTTTCCTGCAGCAGGTGAACCAGGCGTTCCTCTCCGAATTCCTCTTCCTGCGCGTCGATTGCTTCGGTGACGCCATCGGTGAAGAGGACCACGCGGTCGCCGGGTTCCAAGTGAGTGAGCCCCAAACCGAAGGACTGATTTGGGAAGACCCCAAGGACGGCGCCGCCTTCGGTGAGGCGATGATGGGAACCGTCCTGGTGCAAAACGATGGGTGGGTTGTGGCCCGCGTTCGTGTATCGCAGCGCACGCGATCTGCTGTCCAGCACTGCGTAGAAAAAGGTGATAAACCGGTCGCTGGCAATGTTTCGGCAGAGCAAGGTATTCAAGCGCGCGCACAATACATCTGGCGGCAAGTCCGCTGAAGCGAACCCGCGGACCGCAGCCTGCAAGTTCGACATCAGCAGCGCGGCGGGCATTCCCTTTCCGGCAACGTCGGCAATGCACAGCCCCAGTGTGTTTTGGTCGAAGGAAAGCACATCGAAATAATCTCCACCGACGATCCGCGCCGACTGCCAGGCGCTGGCTAACTCGTAGCCCGGAAATTGCGGAAGTTCCTTCGGGAGGAAGCCTTCCTGAATGGATCGCGCCTCATTAATTTCCTGCTCGTGCTTATGCAGTTGGGACGCGACTTCTTTGTCCGCTTGCTTCTGGCGCACCGTGCTGCGCGCCAGTTCCTTGCGCTCGCGGCCCAGATTTACCTGCTTTTGCAGACTTTCGAGAAGTTTCGTGTTGGTCCATGGCTTTTCGACGAAATCCGTGACGCCGCGCTGCATGGCCTCAACGGCTATGCCCACCGTGGCCCAACCAGTCATAACGATGATCGGCGGCACCCCTTCGATGGCCTTGAGTTGCTCCAGCAGGTCAAGCCCTTCGCGGCCTGAAGTGGTGTCTCGCGCGTAATTTAAATCCATCAAGATGAGATCGAACTCATGCTGTGCGATTGTTTCCAGCAACTCCGCGGGTGACGAAACTTCCTCGGTGGAATAGCCATGCGCTTTCAGGAGCAGCTGCAAAGCGCGCACCACGTCCTGTTGATCGTCCGCGATGAGGATTCGGGTATGCATCGTTTTGACTTGTAAGGAAACTTCGATCGCCGCTGCCGCCATAACCGCGACCTCCTCCGGCTGGCCTACATTTCACCCGCTAGGGAAGCCATGGCAGGCGGCGTTCCAATCTTACTGTGCGCGTAAGCCACTCGTTTGATGAAACTTGCATACGGCGGGTTATTTCCAAAAAAGAACCTGTTGCTCAGTAACGGGAATGCACGTCCCGATATCGGACGCCCCTGCGACGACTGGTGGTGTGCGGGCGAAGATGCGCCGAAAGCAGTTTGACACAAATTCTACATAATTTTGAGAACTGCGGCTCCCTCGATGGCATCGTTCTTCAATGCGTTGAGGGCGCGATTTGCATCCTGAAGGGGAAATAATTGCACGCGCGTTTGGATGGGAATTTCGGCGGCGACGCGCAGAAAATCTTCGCCGTCCTGGCGAGTGTTGTTCGCGACGCTGCGGATGACCCGCTCTTGGTACAGCAGATCGTAGCTAAACGATGGGATTGGGCTCATGTGGATGCCACCGAGAACGAGCGTGCCTCCTTTGCGAAGAACTTTCAGAGCGGCGGGCACAATCTCGCCCGCGGGCGCGAAGACGATCGCGCCGTCGAGCTTGGATGGAGGCTCGGCAAATGTGTCGCCAGCCCATTTTGCACCGAGATCGAGCGCCAGGCGCCGGTGCCGGGCGTCGCGGGTCATCGCGTACACCTCTGCCTTCCAGTGTAGAGCGACTTGAATGGCCAGATGAGCTGCGGCGCCGAAACCGTAGAAGCCTAGTTTGCCGCCGCCTTTAATTCCTGACAGTCGCAGGGATCGAAAGCCAATGATGCCGGCGCACAGAAGTGGAGCTGCCTGCTGGTCAGAAAAAGCCTCCGGGACAGCGTAAACAAAATCTTCTGAAGCGACGACATATTCGGCGTAGCCGCCATCAACTGTGTATCCGCTGAATGTCGGATGGTCGCAGAGATTTTCGGCGCCAGAGCGGCAGTATTCACAGGTTCCGTCGGTGTGATGCAACCAGGCGATTCCCACGCGCTTGCCAATGCGGAGCTTTTTGGCTCCAACCCCCAGCTTTTCGACGACGCCGACAACCTGATGGCCGGGAATCACAGGCGACTTCTGTGGGGGTAATTCTCCTTCAACGACGTGCAGGTCCGTGCGGCAGACGCCACAAGCGCTTACGCGCACCAGCACTTCCCCATCGGCGGGCTGCGGAATTGGCGCATCGGCAAAAGTCAGTGGATTGGTTTCAACCGGGGCCGGTGATTTGAGAAGGCAGGCTTTCATAACATACTGATGATTCGAGCGGCTGATTGGGATGCGTGGAATTCTATTCTGAACGTGGCGGCCCGATGGTGGACTGTAATTTCTGAAACTCCTGCATTTCGTGCCCGGCGCGATCGACCTTGCCTTGCTTGCGATAAAGGACGGCCAAGCCAAAATGCGATTGCGCTGCCAGTGACGTTTCCTTCTCGAGCTCAATCACGCGAATCCACGACTTCTCGGAGGTGACGGCGTCGCCGATCAATGAAGCGGCTTTGCCCAACGAGTACAGCGTTTCCGGCATGTCCGGTTTCAGGCTATTGGAACGCTTGAGTTCGACGAAGGCTTCCTGCGCTTTCCCCTGTTGAAGTAAAGCAGCGCCTAGGCGGTAAGCCGCTTCGGCGTTACCGGGCTGAAGTTTCGTCTCGGCGCGAAATTGTTCCTCGGCTTTAGGCCATTGCGCGGAGTTTGCATAGACCTGGCCCAGCTCGAGATGCAGCCCGGGAAGGTCCGGGCGCACGCGCAACGCTTCCAGAAATTCCTTTTCAGCTTGCGGCATTTGGCGCAGCACAAAATAGTTTTCCGCAAGCGCCTGGTGGGCGCGCGCGGACTCCGGATGAGTTGCGAGCAGGTCGTCGATAGCGTTTTTGGAAAGCAGTCCGCTGGCATGGCCGAGATAGTAGAGGAGATCCGGATCGTTGGGCCGCTTAGCCAGCACGGCATTGAAATTGACGACCGCCTCGGACAAGTGGCCGGTCTCGAGCTGCGCGATGGCGAGCGCGTCTTGCGCACCAACTTGTTCGAGATGCGGAATGGCTTCGGCGGCATATCCTTCCGCCAAAAGCGCGTAACCCAAAAGTTGGTGCGCCGCGGGAAGGTCAGGGCTCAAGTCTAGAGCCCGTTTGAGCGGAGGGATAGCGGCGGCGTAATCGCGTTTTTCCATATAAGCGGCGCCGAGATTAAAGAAGGCGTCGGCCAGTTTCGGATCGAGTTCGGTGGCCATGCGAAACTCGGTGATTTCAACGTCGATCTGATGCTGGTTTCGCGCGATAAGACCCGCTTGGATGTGTTGCGCGGCGCCGGACGCCGCACCCTGTCCGGCAAACCAGGCGAGCAAGAACAGCGAGATCATGAGCGTTCCGGTTCGCGCACTTCCAGGAACTGGTCAGCGCGGACATCGTTCAGCATTTGCTTTTGACCGGACGGCCAGAAAACTTCGACGGTAGCTTTCTCCGTCGAGCCTAGACCGAAGTGAAGGCGCTTGTCGTTGGCGCAAACGTAGCTGCCCGCCGAGGTGGCGAAGCGCGTCTGCCCGTTGACGCGCACGCACGCACCATAACCGTCGCGATTGCTGCGCGTGCCACGCAGCGTGATCGAGAGCCAGTGATTGCCCGCTGTTCCACGATTTAGCATGAGCACCGGAGGTCCGCCCAGCGTGGTGATCACCGCGTCTATCCAGCCATCGTTGTTGATGTCCCCGAATGCCGCGCCTCGCGCGGCCAGCGGCGAAGTTGCACCGGAATCGACGCGCTCGAAATGGCCATTGTGATTTAGCGCCAGCAGCGGCAGTTCCTTATAGCGCAACGATGCGTCGATTTGCTCGACGTTGTCGAGCACGTGGCTCTGCGCCACGAACAAATCTTTCCAGCCATCGTTATCGAAATCCTCGAGGCCAATGCCCCAGCCGGAACTTCCGGAGGTCAGTGCGCCCAGGCCGGTCTCGAGGCTTTGATAGCTGAACCCACCCTGGCCATCGTTGTGATACAAGGCGTAAAGCTCGCGCGGCAGTTCCGTCACCAAGATATCCGGACGACCGTCATTGTCGTAATCCTGAAAAACCGTGCCCATGCCGGAAAGCCCTTTGCCGTCAGACGTCAGTCCTGCGCCAGACTCGAGCGCGCACTCCTTAAAAGTGCCATCGCCATTGTTGTGAAAGAGATACTGCTGCATGCCGTCGTTAGCGACGAAAATATCGGTAAAGCCGTCGCCATCGTAGTCGGCGAACGAAACGCCCAGCGCCCTTCCCTTTTTCGCCGCGATGCCGGAGCGCTCGCTCACATCCTCAAAGGTTCCATCGCCGCGATTGCGGTACAGCACACAGGTCGTCGCAGGGAAAGCCGCGGGCGGGCAGTAAGTGTGCCAGTCGCCCCCACAGATTTTGTTGTGGTCGGCGTCCCAATCCATGTAACGCGTCACGAACAGATCGAGGTGCCCGTCATTGTCGAAATCGAAGAATCCGGCCGAAACCGACCACCCGCCTGCTGCGACGCCCGCTTTCGCCGTCACGTCCGTGAACGTCCCATCGCCATTATTATGATACAGCACGTTTTTCCCGTAGCTGGTCACATACAGGTCGGGATAGCCGTCGTTATCATAGTCGCCGACCGCTACCCCCATGCCGTAGTTGCCATTGCCGGCGCTGGCCAGGCCTGCAGCCTGCGAAACATCGCTGAAACTTCCGTCCCGATTTTGCCGATATAGGCGATTCCAGTAACGCGGATTGCTACGGTCAAAGTTCTCCGGAACATGCAACGAGTTTGCTATCCTGCCACCATTCACAAAGAATATATCCAGAAGACCATCATTATTATAATCGAACAACGCGACGCCGCCGGGCATCGTTTCGATCAGATATTTTTGCGGCGTCGGCGAGTTCTGAAGAATAAAGTCCACACCACGAAGCGCCTTCACTTCAAAAACGGGCGCTGTGGCCGCCATCGCCGCAACACTCAGAAAATTACGCCGTGTAAGCCGGCGAATCATCTACTCTTCGCTCCTCGCGCCACAGCAAGCTAGCGCAACACGTGCGAACCCCAAGGAACAGGCTAACACGGCCGGGGAATGCGGCAGCTCCTACCAAGCAGCGAGCGTTTAAGGCGTGAAAAGTGAACGCCCGGTGGATGCCAGCAAAGCACCCGACCGGGCGTACGCGGTATTAACCGCAGGTCCAGAATCAGAAGAGGAACTTCAACCCGAACTGTATCAATCGAGGATTGGTTCCGGGATAGGTGCTGGTGACCTGCCCGAACGTCGCGCTGCCAAACGAGGTGTTTGGCGGTGCGAATTGGGTCCGGTTGAAAAGGTTGAAGAATTCGGTGCGGAACTCGAGGCCCAATCTTTCATCCGGACCGAATTTCGTCCTCTTAAAGATCGAGAAGTCGAAGTTTTTGACACCGTCGCCACGCAAACTGGGATCGGTTCGCGACTCGTCGCCGAACGTAAAATCCGCGGGTGCCGAGAAGCAAGCGGTGTTAAACCATTCATTCAACTTCGCGGAGCCGCCCGCTGGGGCGGATTTGTTGCATCCCGCGATGTAGTTCGGCCGGGAGCCGGCCCCAAACAGAGTGGCATAGTTAGGCGCCGAACTAGACAACACCAGCGGGAATCCGCTCTGGAAGATGGTCACGCCATCAACGCCCCAGCCGCCGATGACCTTGTCCGTGAAGCCCGAAGCTCCGGACATGTAGCGTCGCCCGTGTCCAAACGGAAGATCGAGCACATAGCTGATCACCAAACGTTGTGGAACGTCCTGGGACGAGAGCGAGCGCTCAGCCTTGTTGTTGTTGTTGTCCTGGATAGCGCCCGCGGCCACCTCCAGCCAATTCGTGAGCGTATCGGTATCGCTGATCAGCTTGGAGTTCGTGTAGGCAACCAGTAGCGATCCAGCGCTGGCGAACCGGCGCTCGACGGTCAGTTGGAATGACTGATACGAGCTGTCATACGATCCCTGGCCAGCAAGGCTCAGCCCAGTGTATTGAGGATAGGGCCGATCCAGCTGTCCAACCGAAGTTGTAGTGGTGCCCAATGCATACGCCGTACCTGTGGTCGTGTCGTAGAACGGGTTGGGAACGGATTGCAGCAAAGTTACACCCGTGGCGTCGCACCGGGTTCCGGTAATAGCGCTCTCCGCAGCGCATTGTGTAGCGGCCTGACTGAGGAAGTTGTCCCCGATCTGGTTAATCTGCTGCGAGTAAGACTCCAGGTGCGTCCCTTTCGAACCGACATACGCGGCCGACACGAAAATATTCCAAGGCAAGTTCCGCTGGATATTCAAATTCCACTGCTGCACGTAGCCAGCCGGATGATTTCCCAGATCCGCCACCGTCGGATTTTGCACTACCTGAGTCGCGTACTGCTGCGTGCCCAGAGTACCCAACGTTCTGCCTACTGGCGGCACGATGCTTGGCAGGAACGGGGTATTGATGGTGTTGATCGGCACCGTCCCGTTAATCGTTCCGTTGTAGGACGTGGTCGCGTCGTTCACCAAGTCGTTGTTCGGGTTGAGACCAAAGGAAACATAGTTCGGGATGAAAAAGATTCCATAGCCTCCGCGAACGACGGTCTTTTGATCAAAGCTGTACGCAAAGCCCACTCGCGGCGAAATATTCGTCTTGTCGAGGGGGATCGCGGTGCCCCCCGGCGGCACGAGGAAAACGTCGCCTCGTACTCCCGGCAAACCGGCCACGCCGGCAAGTCCCGCCGTTGCGGCCGGATCGGACAACCAGTTCTGTGCAGTCGGATCAAAATAAGACAATCGGTCAAACCTCTCCGACCACGCTCCTTGCAGGTCATAACGCAAACCCATATTCACGGTCAGCTTATTGGAAACGTGGAAAGTGTCATCGGCATAGAAGCCTCGATAGATCTGTTGGCCCGCAACCAAAGCGGGCACGACAGCCTGACCGAAGAAGTGATTCTCCACATTGCTCGGATTGTCCGCGTATCCCAACAGAAAATCCGCGAAGCTGAAGCCCGTGAAGCACGCCTGGCCGGATCCGCAAAACGCGAAAGAGCCGCTGGCTACGTTGGTCTGGGCGTAGTTGTCACGTCCGATCTCCAACTGGAAACCCAGCTTGAGGGTGTGCCGTCCGCGCACCATGGTGATGCTGGGCGTCAGGTTAAATTGCGTGTTGCGGTCCTGAATGAAGCTCTGTCCCTGCGTGCACATGATGTTGTCCGCGAAGTTCAACACACATGGCGTGGGCGGCGTCCTCGCGATCGACGGGACCGCGTCGTTGTATTGCGCCGGCCAGCCGATGGTCGTGAGATCGAAGCCTGAGTTTATCGGCGAGCGATTATAAGCGAAGCGGCTGAGGCTCGCGTTCAATCCCAAAATCGTGCTGGGCGTCAAGGTGTAGTTATACCCTAGTGCCGCCGCATGGCTGTTGTACGTTTCCGCGCAGCGATCCGCGCACAGTCCAGTTCCCAATGGATCGACAGGCAGGTCCAGTACGTTCCAATAGCTATACCGGAAGAAAATATGTTGATTCGCACCGAGATTTTGGTCCAAGCGTCCGACCACCTGGTTCTGGTTGCCGCCGCCGCTGGTCGCCGTCGTGTAGTTATTCGTGACGATGCCGGTCGTGGGGTCAACCGTCCCGGCCGTATTCGCCGCCGGGAAATATTTCAGCAGCGCTAACGAGGTGGGGTTCAGACGAGTAGTCGGAATCGCGTTGCCCGGGAACGGCGTTGCCGGCCCGGCATAGCCCTGGCAAGCCACCGCCGTCGTCACCGTGCCGCCGCAGGGATCCATAACCGTCGTTTTGAGTGCCGAGAAATTACCCGCCTCTTCCGCCGGCGTCGGTACGGTCGTAGTGAACGCCGTTCCGGTGCGCAAGCGGAACCCTTCCCAACTGAAGAACCAGAAGGTTTTGTCGCGGCCATCGTACAGTTTCGGCACCACCAGCGGACCACCCGCATTCGCGCCAAACTGGTTTTGCGTAAACGGCGGCCTTTCCTGTCCCGCTTTGTTCAAGAAAAAGTCGTTGGCGTCGAGCACCTTGTTTCGAAGATATTCGTACGCTTCGCCATGCAGGCCATTCGATCCGGACTTGGTGCTCAAGTTGATGACTCCGCCCGAGAATTTCCCCCAGTCGGCGCCCAGGTTGCTGGTTTGCACCTTGAACTCTTGAATCGAGTCTTGTGTGGGAATTATGACCGGCAAATTGATATACCCAATATTAAGTGGCTGCCCGTCTAGATATTCGGCACTTTCATTTCCGAACGACCCGTTTACCTGATAGTTTCCCCAGCCAAACGGGTTCACCCCCACCGGGGTACCGCCCGCGCTGCCCTGCGGAACTACCGAGGGCGCCAGACTGATCAGGTTAAAAACGTTGCGGCCGTTGAGAGGCAATTCATTCGCTTTCCGCTCTTCCACTACTTGTCCCAGCGACGAGGTATCCGCCTGCAGTAGCGGCGTTTCACCGGTGACTTCCACGGTCTGGGTAACGTCGCCCACTTGCATGGTCAGGTCGATGCGAGCGCTCTGTCCGACCTCCACAATGATGTCTGGACGCGAGATGCGCTTGAAGCCCGATTTCTCCACGTCGATGCGGTACGTGGCCGGCAATAAGCTCACAAAGGAATACAAGCCATCGCTTCCCGACTGCTGCACACGCTTCTCCGCGGTGCTCGTATTCGTCAGCGTCACCTCGGCTCCAGAAATTGCTGCTGCGGACGAGTCTGACACCGTTCCCGAAATCGACCCGTAGGTCGTTTGTGCAGACAGCGAGGGACTAAACACGGTCGCTACGAAAAAGCATAAAGCCAACATCCACAAGGTAAAGAATCGGTACCGCAAATTTCTCATGGTCTATGCTCCTAACGGCGATCAGGATTTATGGATGGCAGGCTTCTCGACGACACACCCGCACAAAAGCTCCAAATTCGGAGCTGTTTCCTACACCCTTCCTCGACACTCTTATCGACTTACCTATGTTTACGGAGGAGCTTGCCAAGGTGTACCAGCAAAATACGACAAATCTACAATAACAATGATGGAATGGATCGCCGCAAGATACGGTTTTCAGGAACTACTTCAGCAGTTCCGCCGATTTTTTGGATCGCTTGCGTCCAAATAGTCGCGCGCGCATGCGTTCCAACCAATTACTCGAGTTGGCCGAACTCATTCCTGACATTGCGCCAGGAGTTTCACTTGCGCGTAGCCGCATACGCATCCTCTTCCACGACGCGGCAACATCCCACGAACCAGAACTCTCGATCTCCGCGTAGCTGTCGGCAAGCGCCGGAAAACCACGCGTCTCTAACGCACGGTATTGCGACCGCCTTTCCCGGCAAAGCTCGCATCTCTCAAGATGAGCCTTCAGCTGCGCCAACTCATCCTTGGTCAGGCCTCCCGAGGAAGCCAGGGCGCACAGCTCCCTGAATTTTTCATGCTCCGCGTCGTGGAGGCCGCTCGACATCGCTTGCTCTCACGTAAGCCCTTCACAAAAGCACTCTTGCGCAGTCGTTCCAGGCCTCGATAAAAGTGGTGGCGCGTGTTTCCAAATGGCTCGTTTAATTTCTCGCTGATTTCACGTAACCCCAGCCCGTCAAAATAAAACAGAGACAGGGTCGTGCGCTGAACTTCCGAGAGCTTAGTAAACGCTTTCTCCAGTTGCGCCCGGTTGAGCTTCGACGCGATCTCACGATCCAGGTCCGTCTCTCCCGCTAAGGTATCATCGAGAGAATCGAGTTCTGTACCAGTATAAAATCCTCGACGCGCCAAGTGCGACTTTCGGTCTAAAGCGCGATGGACGGCAATTTGTAGGATCCAGTTTTTCACACTACCTTTGGAACCCTCAAACAGCATCGATTTCCTATAGAGGTACAAAAACACGTCCTGGACCACATCTTCGGCTTCGCCCGGATCGCGCACAATGCCGCGAGCAATACTCAACACCAGCCGCGAGTAGCGATCGAACAGGATTTCCAACGATTCGGAAGGATTGGATTGCAGACGGGACATTGCTTCTTCGTCGCTTGGCCCATGACGCAGAGGCTTCGCCAGCCGCGTCCGGTTCCCTTCCCAAGCAAACGGAAAAGTCGGTGCCCGCCCTGGTGACGGAGTCATTAGGGTTTCCCAATTCCACGCCTCCCTGCTGGCACCATCAGCAGTAGCGGCGTTGCATCGGCGACCTTCCTCGACAAAGCCCCGACGCGCATACACGGCGGCGTTTAGTTGGACGCGCCTCAGTGTGCTTTCGATGCATCGAATCTGATTTAGTTGTGAAAGAAAGTTTGCTGCGTAGCGAAATCGTCGCAACTTGCATTTCTGAAAGCAGAAAATGATCGGCGCGAGGCACCGTGTACGTTAACGGTCTCGGGCGTTGCGAAATATCCTATCCCGAAGCAAGCCAATCGTTCCTATTTCCGAATCTTGGAAAGCGCCGCTCGGGCTGCGTGGTAGCCACACATTCCATGAACCCCGCCGCCGGGTGGCGTCGACGACGAACATATATATAGGTTGCGTGCCGACGTCGCATAGTGACGTATGGTCGGGCGAAACACGAATTGCCGAAGGTCCATGGCCCCGCCACCGACGTCGCCCCCGACCAGATTGGCGTCCATGCTTTCAAGCGCAGCTGGAGAGAAGACGTGCCTCGATAGCACACCCTCCCGAAATCCAGGAGCGAAACGCTCAATTTGACGCTCGAGCCTTTCGAGCATACTTACTTTGGATCCGTTCGGTACGTGACAGTATGCCCAAGCGGTGTGCTTACCAGAGGGCGCGCGCGTCGGGTCAAAGAGGCTGGGCTGAGCCAACAAAACGAAGGGACGCTCGGCCTCCTTGCCGCTGCGCACCTCGGCCTCGGAAGCGGTTATCTCAGCCGCGCCGCCGCCCAGGTGGACCGTCGCGGCTCGCAGACATTCGGCCGCCTTCCAAGGGATCGGATTCGACAGAGCATAGTCCACCTTGAAAACGCCGCACCCGTAACGGAAGCTCTCCAGTTGGCGCTTGTAGCGGGCGGACATCCGGTCGTCGGCTATTCGCAGCAGCTGCCGTGGGGTGACGTTGCACAACGTGACGTCGTAATTGGAAAGGTCGCGCAGATGCCCCACGCGCATGGATGTTTTGATCGTGGCTCCAAGTTTCGAAAGATGCCCGCAGAGCGCGTTGGTAATGGATTGCGCTCCGCCGCGCGGTATCGGCCAGCCAACCGCATGCGCAGCGGCCCCCAGTAAGACTCCGAACGCGGCACTCAACGCCTCATCGAGACTCAAAAAGGAATGCGCCGCCAGGCCCGCGAACAACGCCTTGGTGCGCTCTTCGCGAAACAAAAAATTACTCAGAGCATTAGCCGGAGGTAAAGCCCTGAGTCCGAACCGTGCCAACAGCCACGGATGCCTTGAAAAGATGTGGACCGGACGCAGTACTTCGGCTGATAAGTCTCCCCAGTGGTTCGCAAGCGGCTCCATTAGTCGCCGCCATGCTTTCGCGTCTCTTCCGAGAATTGCGCACGTCGCAGAGAGATCGCGCTCCAACAACACCGCGCTCCCGTCATCAAAAGGATGCGCAAGCGCCGACGGCGAATGGATCCACTCCAGCCCGTATTTCGTTAAAGGCAGCGAAGAAAAGAATGGCGATCCCGCCGCCAACGGGTGAACTGCTGAACCGAAATCGTGCAGAAAACCTGGAACGGTCAGCTCAAGTGTTCGAGCAGCCCCACCGGCCTGGGGTTCGGCCTCGAACACCTCCACCTGCAATCCTGCCTGGGCAAGCGCGATACCCGCGGCCAGTCCATTGGGGCCCCCACCGATTACACAAGCCCGCCGGCTCATCGGCAGTCCGGCTTTCGTGGAACCTTTGGCAGAGTTCTAGCAGCGGACAAATCCTGTGCATCATCCAGCCGATCCGTTGTCATTGGTTCATTCCCGCGGCGACAGTGCCGTCGGCCATTCGACTGCCGTAATTTTTCCATCGGATTCTCGCTGCAATGTGGGCGCGTACAAACCCAGGAATCGACGCGTCCACCAAACGCCCTGCGCCCGCTTCTGTTCCGGAGTGCTGAACCAATACTGCCAAACCACGGCGCGAATCTGACGCGGCGGCACCTGTGGAAATGGATTTTCGGCAAACAGCGCGATAACTTCAGCGCTCCCCGTCAACAGCCGCTCCTCCGTGCGTGGCACAATCGGATTCGAACGCCACTCCCCGAGCGACGCGAACCACAAGTTCCAATCAAAACGCGGTTGATAAGGCGCATAGATCCCCGGCGCTTTGCGAGGATCTTGCGGCTTGTAGCGGAACGGATAGGCTACCCAGGTTTTCCCGTCCTGCGATCCTTGAAACTCAATCTCATAACGTCCACGCGTCATGGTGGCAAACAGCCCATATCGGTCGGCTATCCGAAACGGCTCCAGCGCAACCACGGGAAACGTTGGCAATGGCGCACCTGGCCATAACATCCAGATCAACAGCGTCGTGCTAGCGTAGAAAATCCACGCAAACATCACCGTTGTGAGCGCCAGCTGCACCGAAGCGACCTGCCGGCGCAACGCCTGAGGCCAGGACTCCGGGTGCTCGAGTCCAGCCGGCTCCGCCTTAGCGACGCGAACTTCCGTCGGGACAACTTTGCTGGTTCGTGTTGATTCCGAACCAAACGCACCCCGCTGTTCTGCGGGCAACGTGGGTGTACCAACGCCGACGGGCAAACGTTCACGCCATCGTTGCGGCACGAGCTGGATAAGAAAGCGATCATCCAACAACAAGAATCCGAGCGCCAGCACCAAGTAATTCAGAAAGGTATAGTTGGCCGTCAAAATGATTCCGATTTGCCACGGAGTCACAATCCAAAAACAGACAATTCGCCATCGCCGCGGCAGAAACAACATCCAGACTAAAACCAGTTCCAGCGCCAAGGTCTCAAACGCAGTCGCCACATGAAACCAGTGCGGAAAATGCTGCACGTACCAGCCAATCCACGTCGGTAGCGGCCCATTTTGGTAATACTCGTCCATGGCTGTAAAATGCCGCCACTCCGGATCGCCACTGGCGATCTTCGCCACACCGGATTCGAAGTAAATCCGAAACCATTCCCACAAGAGCAGAAATAGGCTGGCGCGAATTGGAGGAGACGCCGCACCGAAACCTGGCCGAAGTCCCGCAGGGGCAAAAAACAGCGAAATAAATCCCGCTTCCAGCAACATCCCATCCGACTGGTACCCAGCAAACTCTCCCGCCGCCCCGACAAACGAAAGAAAACAAAGAAAGCAAATGAACAACCCTCCCCGCGGCCAGGCATTGAACACCACCAGCACCGACGCCAGGAGTGCAATCCAACACACTGCCATCAACATATGCGAACCGCTGGATAGCCAAAATAAAGTCGGCGCGTACCAGAAACGCCCTGGCCCCGCCGACTCCGCTACCGCTCGCAAATATTCGCCAGCTGGCAAAACCCCCACCGGCCCGATCAACCCCCGAATCTGAAAAATCAGCGAAAAAAATGCTGAGAAGTAAATCCATCCCAGCGCCCGCAAGAATATCCACCGCGAGAGCAGCCGATCCGACGCGCCTTGCGCTGGGTCGAACAGCCAACGAATCACCGAAGCCAGCTTCCCGTCCGTCATCACACCTCGATCCGCAGCTGCCCCGTTTCGCGTCAAAGTGCCCGAAACGGTTTCGCATCGTTTCACGCCGCAAGTGAATCTATACCGTGAGATCATACGACCGAGGAGAAAGTTTGCATGCCCTACCAACCGATCGAGGACTACGGAATCATCGGCAACATGCGCACCGTCGCTCTAGTCGGCATGAACGGTTCCATCGACTGGCACTGTTCCCCAAATTTCGACTCCCCCAGCATTTTTGGCGCGATCCTCGACGACAAAAAAGGCGGCCGCTTCCAAATCGCCCCCCTAGCCGAAAAGCTCCGCCACAAACAATTCTACTGGCCCTCTACCAACATTCTGGTAACACGCTTCTTGCACGAAGATGGCATCGTCGAACTGGAAGACTTCATGCCCGTCGGTTTCTCCGCCGATTCGCTGTCCTACCACCAACTCCACCGCCGGGTCCGCTGCGTCCGCGGTTCGGTCCGCCTCTCGATGGTCTGCCTCCCTGCCTTCGACTACGGCCGCCAGCCGCACGACGCCAAAGTCATCGACGGCGGCGCCACCTTCCGTTCCAAAGATACAAATTTCCGTCTCTTCACCAGCGTAGCTCTGCAAATCGACCAGCAAGGCGGCGTCACGGCAGAGTTCGTCCTCGAAGAAGGCCAATCCAAAACCTTCATCTTTCAACACGACGGCGAAGCCACGCCCCCTCCCACCCCCAGCTCGGAACTCGAAGCCAACGAGCCTTTCGAGCGCACCGTAAAATTCTGGCAAGACTGGCTTTCCGGCTGCACGTACCGAGGCCGCTGGCGCGATCGCGTAGAACGGTCCGCCCTGGTCTTAAAGCTCCTGACCTTCGAGCCCACCGGCGCCATCGTAGCCGCCCCCACCACCAGCCTCCCCGAAGTAATCGGCGGCTCCCGCAACTGGGACTATCGCTACTCCTGGATTCGCGACGCAGCCTTCACCGTCTACGCCTTCGTGCGTCTAGGTTTCTACGATGAAGCCGCAGGCTTCATAAACTGGCTCCAGCATTTCGTAGCCAAGCACCCGCACACCGGCGTGCAACTCCCCACGGTATTCACAATCTACGGCGAGCCTATCCCACCCGAAGAATCTCTAGATCATTGGGAAGGCTACTGCGGCTCCGGCCCAGTCCGCATTGGCAACGCCGCCTCCGTACAATATCAAGCCGACATCTACGGCGAGCTGATGGACTCCCTGTACCTCTCCAACAAACACGTGGGTCCAATCGCCTACGATTTGTGGGTCCGCATCCGCCGCCGCTTGGATTGGGTCTGCGACAATTGGCAATCCCCCGACGAAGGCATTTGGGAAATGCGCAGCGGCAAACAAAATTTCGTCTATTCCAAATTGATGAACTGGGTGGCGTTAGATCGCGGTGCCCGCCTGGCCGACAAGCGTTCTTTTCCAGGCGACCGGGTCCGATGGCTCCGCGAACGCGACGCCATCTACGAAGAAATCATGTCCAAAGGCTGGAACGAAAAACGCCAAGCGTTCACGCAATACTACGGCAGCGACGATCTAGACGCCTCCGTCCTGATCATGCCACTGGTATTTTTCATGGCCCCCACCGACCCGCGCATGATCTCCACCCTGAAAGTCATCCTAGAAAAACCGCAAAACGGCGGTCTAGTAAGCGACGGCCTGGTCTATCGCTATCCCCCGCAACCACGCGTAGACGGCCTACCCGGCGAAGAAGGCACCTTCAACATGTGCACTTTCTGGCTAGTAGAAGCCCTCACCCGCGCAGGCACCGCCAACCCCGAATGGCTAGACGAAGCCCGCCTGCTCTTCGAACGCATGCTAGGCTACGCTAACCATCTGGGCCTCTACGCCGAACAAACCAGCGCCCAAGGCCAAGCCCTCGGCAATTTCCCCCAAGCCTTCACCCACCTAGCCCTAATCAGCGCCGCCTTCAATCTAGACCGCACGTTAGGCGCGAAGTAGCGCGGACACTCCTGTCGGTGCGCGGTGTTAGCCGCCCTAAAAGCCGCCACCAAGAGTGCCGCCGAATCCATGTATCGAAATGGAATCCCGCGTATCTAACAGAGTGCACCTAAAATAGAATAGCAAATCGCGAAGCACGCGATATCGACGATCCCCAGCGCGCAAGCATGAGCCGCAAATGAAATTCAGAAAAGTCGACCCGCAAACCGTCGAATGCAGCACCTCCGTCGCCCGCCCTTTCGGCTGCATGGAACTCTGGGCCGGCAATGAAAAAGCCCACCGCAACCTCGAACTAGCCGGCCTCGAAGCCGACGTAATCGCCGTCCCCTCAGGTGCCGAATCGGGCGGCGACCTCTCCGCCGTCTTCTCCTGCAGCGACAACATCGCCCGCGTAGTCCTGGCCGACTGCGTAGGCCACGGCTATGTAGCCAGCGGCGTAGCACGGCACATCCACAGCCTGCTTCACAAGTTCCAAGACATCCGCGACACCGCGGGTCTACTCGCCTCGCTAAACGACGAATTCACGCTAAACATCGAACAATCCGAAGGCCCCCTAAAAATGACCACCGTAGTAACCGGTACCTTCGACGCCAACACCGGCGAATTCAACTTCGCCTATGCCGCCCACCCCCGCATGCTCCATTGGCGAGCCCGCGAAGCAAAATTCCACCAAATCGGCGAAGGCATGGAAAATTTTCCGTTAGGCTATATCACCGGAGAGCAATACAACGAGCAAAGCGTCCGCCTGGACCCAGGCGACATGATCCTGGCATTCTCGGACGGCGCCACCGAAGTGCAATCCCCAGAAGGCGAACAACTAACAGCCAACGGCTTCCTCGACTTCGCCGCGGCGACGCTAGAAAATTTGCCGCAACCGCTAGCCCTACCCGTCTTCTCCAGCTCCCTGCTATCCGGCATCCACCAATACCGGGGCTGCGCCGAACTAGACGACGACATCACCCTGCTAACCCTACGCCGCTCCCCCGAAATCGATTTCCGTTCCCAAGTCCCGTAGGGGCGAGGCTAGCTCGGCCCGCATCCACACCACCGCAAGTCCAGCCCTTGTAGGGGCGCAGGATTCCTGCGCCCCTACGACCAGGCCCACAATCCCCGCTTCTCTGCGTCTCCGCGTTTTTCCCTTTTCCCTTCTATTGCGCCGTAGCCCCCACCGGATGCCCAGCAAAATATCCATCCAACCCCACCTTAACCTGCCCGACAATCCCCTGAACATTTCGGTCCAAAGCCGCCACCACCGCGCTGATCTCCTTCCCTCCTACCGGCTCATCATGCGAATAATAATGCGACCAAACGGTAGTCCCGCTCTTCAAGTCCCGCAACTCATACTCCACCGCCACCCGCGCCAACAACCCATTGCCTTCAACTTCCTTAAAATCGTACAACCGCCCCTGTACCGCATAATCCCCCCGAGCACTGCTCCGCAAAGAATTCACCGTCTTATATTTCCCCGACGCCCGCAATTCCCGAAACAATACTTCCTGCATCATCTCCGTAGGCGGTTCCGTCCACCGATGGGACTGATACGTTCCCATGCTTTCCCCGCCGGAGCTATACACGATGTACTCTTCCCGGTATAAGTGCGAAGCCGAAAGCGGACCCACCAGCAGCGAAACCGGGTAAGCATTCGCATTCCCGTCCATAGCCGCCACGTCCCCCGGCACGGTGAGCTGGTAATACTGAATCGGCCGCGCCGCGCCGCACCCGCCGGCCAGGCTCGCACACCCGATCCACATCCACGCCATCACATTACGTTTTGTCATTGCGGCTCACCTGGCTTGTGTTCCCGCGGATTCACTGCTCGAATCAACGAATACGGACGCGCCTTGATCGTCGCCGAAAATTCCCGCAGATTCTCGCTGATCTGTCGCAGGTTATCCAGCAGCTCGTCAATATTGTCCGAATTTATATTCAGAGTCTGATTGAGGCTCCCGGTCAGCGTAGTCGTGTTATCAAGCGTCTTACGAAGTTCCAACACCGCCTGATGCACGTCAGCCCGATTTTCTCCAATCAACGAATCAATATGATCCAAGGTCTGATTCGCTTCGGCGGTAGTTTTCCGGAAGTCTTCCAGCAACGGCTGCAGCTTCTCCGTAACCGTATTCAAATTCTTCAACGTGGACTTGATCTGGGGCCGGTCCTCTTCCAGCATTCCACGCGTGTTTGCCAGCGCCGCCGAAATATTCGCCCGGTTCTGCGCGCTCAGCAAATCGTTCACCCGGTCGACCGTGACCTTCAAGTCCACCGCTCGATCATTCAACGTGTGCAGCAGTTGCTGGGCATCCGGCGCAATGTCGTTGATCCTCTTGGTCAACGCATTAAAATCCAGGTAATCTTCGGACTGCAGCAACGCGCCATCCTTGGCCAGCGCAGCCTCCGCGCTGCCCGGCACAATCTCCAAATGATTTTCGCCTAGCGGGCTCAAACTCATGATCTTCGCCTTGCTGTCGGTCTTAACCGGCAAGTCCGACTGCACGCTAAAGGTAACCTCCAGCCGAGCCGGATCGTGGGGATCGATCTGCAACTTCTCGACCCGACCGGCTTTGGTGCCGCCCGAGTAGCGCACCGTGGCGCCAGGCTCCAGCCCGCCCGCGAATCCAAAATAGGTGTGAAACGTTTTCACCGAACGTCCGAACACCCCGCTAATGCTCACCACTGTGCCGATCAACACCCCGGCAGCCACAATGACAAATAGCCCCACAAGGGCCTGCTCGCTTTTCGCATTCATCAGGTTCCCCTTTTGCCCTTAGGCCTATCGACAGGCCGCCGGTCCTCGGTCAGCATTTGCAGATAATCCAGTTCCCGCGCGACCTCCGGCTCCGCCACGCGATCCAGGAACTGCCGCACCCGCGGCTGCTTACTGTCCCGCATCTCTTGTTTGGTTCCCATCGCCACCACATTGCCCTTATCGATCAACACCATGCGATCGGCGATTAGAAATGCGCTAGCCAGTTCATGGGTAACCACCACAATGGTCATCCGGAACGCCTTCTTCAATTCCAGAATCAACTGATCGATTCCTGCCGCAATGATCGGATCTAATCCCGCCGATGGCTCATCAAAAAATATAATCTCCGGGTCCATCGCCAATGCCCGCGCCACCGCCGCCCGCTTCATCATTCCCCCGCTAAGCTGTGAAGGCATGTAGTACTCATAACCCGCAAGCCCAACCTGCTCCAGCTTCAACCGCAGCATAATCTCAATCGTCGAATCTTCCAGCTTGGTATGCTCGCGCAACGGCAGCGCGACATTCTCGCCCACCGTCAAAGACCCAAACAGCGCGCTACCCTGAAACGACATCCCGATGTGTTTCCGAATCTCATCCATCTCGTCCTGCGAAATCGCCGCAATATTCTTCCCCTTAATCCATATCTCCCCCGAGGTAGGCCGCTCCAATCCCACCAAAGTCCGCAAAAGCGTACTCTTCCCCGACCCCGACCCGCCTAAAATTACAAGCGTCTCCTCGCGCTTAACGTCAAACGTAATCCCATGCAAAATCTCGCGTTCCCCATAACTAACGCGCAAATCCCGCAGCGAAATCATCGCCTCCCACTCCACCGACTCCTTATTCTCCGTATCCCTCATCGCCACGGTAATAATTCCCATCGCAAACGCTGTACGGGCACAGTACTGCTGCGCCCCAAATGCCCAGGCCCAAGCAGCCAGCCCCACAGGTACGTGTTCCTCAAAATCAATTTCCAATACCTCACTAGGCACACTTCGTTTTCCCGTTAACCACCAATAAAAAAGAACAGCAACGTAAAAACCAAGTCCACCATCACCACCATAAATATCGACATGACCACCGCCCGCGTGGTCGACTTCCCCACCTGCTCTGCTCCCGCCCCGGTATTCAAACCCTCCAAACACCCCACCGCCGTAATCGTAATGCCAAACATAACGCTCTTAATCAAGCCGGTGATGACGTCCCGCAAATACAAAGACTCAATCGACGCCCGCACATAGCGCCCCACGGTGAAATCCGCCTGCGCCACCCCAAACACCGCGCCACCCAAAATCCCCATGGAATTAGCCCAGATCGTTAGGCAAGGCAACATCACCATCATCGCCAGAAACTTAGGTGTAACCAGAAACTGAATCGGACTGATCGCCATAGTCTCCAGCGCATCAATCTCCTCAGTAACCTTCATCGTCCCAATTTCCGCCGCAAACGCCGACCCCGACCGACCAATCACCACAATGGCCGTAATCAAAGGCCCCAACTCGCGCGTCATGGAAAGCGCCACAGCAGTCGCCACCAAATCGAGGGCCCCAAACTTCCGCAACTCATAAGCGCTCTGCAGCGCTAAAATCAACCCAATAAAAAACGTGATAAGAGAAAGAATCGGCAGGGCCCGAACCCCAACCTCAAGCGCCTGCGACACCGCCCGCTGCAACCGCAAAGGCCGCCCGCGAAACGGTCCCACGAACACAAAATAAGCCGCCCGCCAAGCCAGCGACGTCAGCGAACCAACATAGGCGAGCCCATTCGTAACGCTCCCGCCAATTTGAGAGACCAGTTCCATCCTCGACCCAACTAGCACAGGCACTCTGGTTTACCCTAAGCGTCGAAGGGCCTGTGTTCCCCGTCACCCGCCCCACCACTTCGCCAGCCAGTCGCCAGGTGGCCGCAACACACCCTTGTGGGGGCGCAGCACCGCTGCGCCCCAAACGTCCAGGCCCCGAAACCCTTACTCGGGCCACAGCTAACCCCACACCAACAAAACTCGCCGCCAATTCCAAGCCATTCGGCGAAACGCAATCACCGAACCTCCACCTAGGCCAGCGCCTGCTCCTCCGTCTCATGTACCTCAAAGATCTTCAACAACCGCGACAACTGCAAAACCTCCCGTGCCGCCGGGCTCAACCCAAACAAAATAAACCGAGTCCCAGCGTCCCGCGAAGCCTTCAACCCCTCCACTAAAGAAGCCACCCCAGAGCTGTCGATATAGCGCACCTTCAACAAGTTCATCACCACCCTCGGCGTCTTAGTCTCCTTAATCTCTCTCAGCAATGCCTTCCGGATCTCCGGTGAATTCGCCAGGTCAATATCCCCAATAACATCGAAGATCGTCGTCGAATTGATTCTCCGCGCCGAAATCTGCAAGATCGTATCTCCTCTTCCCAAGGTCAGTCCTGCTTCTCTGCCTGCAAATATTTGATCAATCGCAGTTGATTGGCGTCGCCAATGCGATTGAATTCCACCACGTCCATACTCTGCCGGATGAAGTGCAACCCCAGCCCCCCTGGTTTGATTTCATCCAATCGCCGACCTCGTAATTTCGCCGGGTCGACGGCAGGACCGCAGTCGATCAGCAAGACCTCAAATCCCTCGCCGCCCCGAGCCCCAGGGCGCTTCGGCACACGCTGGCACAGCACCTCTATGGGGCGGTCCAGTGCCCCACCATAGGTGTGCCTCATTATATTGGTGATCGCTTCATCGACGGCCCGGGTCACCGACCTGCACTCCGCCGCCGAGAATCCGAACGTTTCCGTTAAACGTTCCATCGCGGCCCGCACCACGCACAGCATACTAGGATCGCTGCGCAGTTCCACCTTCAACAATAGGTCTCCGCTCATGCGCAGGTCGCCCTTTAGGTTCCTGCGACGGGCGAAAAGTGATCGTGGGCGATCTGCGCCGTCCTCTTGGCAAAATCATACGTGGCCCGCAGATTGCCCCCCAGGAACCGCACCTTGCCGGTGACATCCGCCACCAGCAGCGCCTTGCCATCCTTATCGCTGAAGGTGCAGTGCATGCGGATGGATGTCGCGCCCGCGACAGTAGTGACCTCTCTCAACTCCTCGTTGCCCTTCTTGAACCCAAGGACCGTGCTGTGTAGCACCACCAGGTCCGCGGCCTTCTCGGCGTTCCGGTCGCCTTGCCGGTACACCTGGGCAAAGCCCTTCTTCTGAAGCTGTTGGATCAAGTCCTCATACAGCGAGATCTGAAACTCAGCCGGCAGTTTAATCTCGTCGGATTGAATCATTTCCACCTTGATCGCCGACGCCTTTATTTTTACGGGCTTGCTCTCCTGCGCCCGCAGGGCAGGCGGGCCGGCAAGCTGGGTCAATAAGGTCGCGGCCACCATAACCGTCCAAAGAATCTTCTTCATTGTTTTTGCTCCTTCGCCGTCGGCGATTGGGCCGACGCATTTGCCGCTTCCTCGGGTACGGTGGTACGCGCTCCTTGGGCCAGCAGCTCTTTTTTGATTACCTCTGCTTTGCCTAGCGGCATCCTGAAGATAACACCGTGCAGTCCCCCGTTAGCGTCGCGATATTTGAGTGTCAGCGTGTCCAGTTTGCTCCGAAACAAGCTCAGAAATCGGCCGGACCCGTATGGTGCTGCCAGCAACCCGATGGATCCCAGCGTTCCGTGGATTACTCGCTGGCTATCCGCCCCCGTTATTACGTCCTCCATCGAAGCGGTAGCGACTTCTGCTTTCATCTCCGCATGACTAAAGCGCAGACTTCCACTCTCGACCACCAGAATCCCACCGGTGTTTTTCTTGATTCCAGTCAATCCCGTGATCTGTACGACCTTCACAGATCCTTCCGGCACCGCACGGGCCGGCTCCTGCGCCAAACTAGCCGAAACAAATGGACTGATAACTACCGATAGCCCAGCAATCCAGATTCGTTTACGTCCGACGCTCATGTTCGCCTCCTCTCACCGTCTCTGTTGCTCCACCTAATTCCGCCGACGCTTCGGCGTTTCGTTGCACTAGCGTTTCCAGGTTCCCCGCCTTCATTTCCTTAGCGGTCCCGCTCGGTGTTCGTTCGCTGCCTTAAGTCGGGAATTGCCCTGCTTTTTGCAGAGCAGGATGGAATGTGCACGGGAGCATAATCCATAGAAACATAAAAAGATACGCTCACCCCTAAAATCCGGCCCAGGTTTGCATTTCCCTTCGCCTCTCATTAGGCGCCCGTGTCTAGCGCGCCCTGTCTGGGAAGACGCCATCCCGCGGCCAGCTATCGCCGTCGTCTCCGGCCGAGCAACCAAGCGACGCAACAAAATCGAATCCGCATCCCCAAGCCGCGCATCTGACCAGCGCACCTCACCAAGGATGGTAAACTCACGGCGATGCGACTTTTGCTCCTGAACCTCACGGCCGAAACTCTACTTGAGACCAATAACGCCTTGGCGGGCCAAGGCTATAATATCGCCACGGAAATTGGTCTCAACGTCGACCAGATCCTCGCCTTGACTCCGGAGGTTCTGGTCACCGAAGCATCGCCTTCCGACTTGGGCTGCTGCGGCATGATTTCCCAACTCAAATCGCGACCGGACACCCGCACGCTCAAGATCCTCATGATCGTGCCTGGCGGCCCGCTCGAACGCGCCCGCGCGCTCGATCTCGGAGTAGATGATGCCGTGTCAAGCCCTTTCGATGCGGTGGAATTTGCCTCCAGGGTGCGCACCCAGTTCCGCCAGCGCCAGCCGCAAGAAGATCTCAAGGCCATGCTGAAGTACGCGACGCAACGCGAGAGCATCGCGGACCTTGCCGTCGAGTCGCTCTCCGATGCGGCCGTGGTCACCAAGCGCCGCCGCTGGCTGCTTCCGGCGATCTTTGCGGTCAGCATCGCTGCAGTAATCGTGTCGGTCGCCATGCTGGTATCAAACCGCCGCAGCCGCAAAGACACGCTGCAGCTCAAAGCAGAGATTGCGCGCCTCAGCTACGGTTTGGGACAGCAAGGCGGCTTGCTGCAGCGTGCGCAGCAAGCTCGCGATTCCTTCGAGGCGCAATCGCGCTCCGAATCCGCCACCCGCGATTCGCTGAAAGCACAGTCTGACGATTTGCGCAAAAAAATGGCGTCAGCGAGTGGAAGTTCGGACGCCGGCTCGCTGAAGCAACAACTTTCAGATACACAAACCCGGTTGAAGCTTTTGGAAAACGAAGGAAAAGTCGCGGAAACGGTGGTTCATAACTATGGGCCGAGCGTTTGCCTGCTGCACGTGGTTGTCGAATTTTTGGACAAGCAATCGGGCAAGCCCATTCAAATTGCTGTCGATGACCTCGGCAAGCCGCAAGTGGACGAGCAAGGCATGGTGCAGCTCGATTCCGGGGGCGCGGGTCCGCATCTTCAGATCGACGTGTTTGGCACCGGCTTTCTGGTGCGGCGCGATGGTCGCATCGTCACCAATCACCACGTCGCCGAGCCGTGGTGGAACAATGAGGAGCTAAAAGAACTCCTCGATCGCGGCGCCGCGGCTTACGTGCTTTCGTACCGGGCCTACTTCCCTGGTAATGCCGAGGGCATTTCGGCGAAGCTCGATCGCATCTCATCGGAAGCCGACGTCGCTACTTTGAAACTGGAAAATGCCGTCCCGCCACGAGCTACGCTGCTGGAGCTTGATGATCGGCACGAAGCTACCGTAACCGGCGATCCAGTCGTCTTGATCGGTTATCCGACGGGGATCGAGGGTATTCTGGCGCGGGCCGGCTCCGATGTGGCTCAGAAGATCACCGACACGCAGAACGTTACGCGCATCGTCTCGCAACTGGCTTCGCAGCAGTTGATTCGCCCTACTACTACGCAAGGTCACATTGGAGATATCCTGCAGGACAAGATCGTCTACGACGCGGCTACCACTTCGGGTGGTTCCGGCGGTCCGCTATTCAATCGCAGCGGTAAAGTGATCGGCGTCAACTTCGCCATCCTGAAGGGTTTCGGCGGCTCGAACCTTGCGGTTCCGGTTCGCTACGCCAACGAATTATTGAAGTAGTTAAATTCCCTTTCCTTCTCGGCGCTTTTCTTTGCACATCTCAGATTCCGCATTTCCAATTTCCGGCTTCTGATTCTTATGCTGTTTTTTTCGATTTCTTGTTTTTAACTTCCATCCAATCTCGGCTTTCTGGATGTTCTAAATCGTCGGCGATCAATTCGTAATCGCAGCTCTGCCAGGTTACGACGTGCTTGGTGCGGCAGTCTTGTGGCCGCCGGCCTGGATCCGCAGCACCAGCATGTACAAAACGACGGCGAGGTTGGCTAGCAAGATAAACCATTTGATCGGGTGCGGGTGGCGCATTAGCGAATACATCTCCCACGGCAAATACATCGCGCCGGAGAGCAGTGCGAACCATTCCGCCCATTCCCGGTCATTCCACAAGCCGTAAGCTTCGGCGAAGCGAACAATCGCATAGATCAGCGCGGCGCCGGCCAGCGCCCATAGGCTTTTGTCTGTGGTGTGGTTGGCGGCGTGTACGAACAGGTTGGACAGACGGCCGCCGGGGCTGGCGTGTAGGAAGCGGATGAGCTGCTCGGCGAATTCGTCGAGGTTCTTGTGCACCAGACGGAGCAGCCCGAGGCCTAGTAGCAGTACCAGCACGCCCTTGGCAGCCTCGAAGATGGCCACGGTACGTAGGGCGACGATTTTCTTGGACGGGTGCATTAGGTCTTAACCACTAGACGGTACGGTCTCACGAGAAAAAGTTCAAGTGGCGGCGGTCCCTGGCATTGGACGAGATCGCAGGTGGCGCTTGAAAGCACGGTGACAACGGAATTGGATCGGTCAACCTGGTTCTCGCCGTTGCATGCCGACAACAGGAAATACCGTCCGACGCGCAGCAACTGTGCTTGACACTGACACAATCAGAGGCGTACAGTGCCGCGCAGTAATTACCCAATCTGCCACGTCTACTTCGATGAGCCGGTGACGCGCGTCCCTCGGGCTTGTTGTCTAAACGTGTCTCCCAAGGAATCGGGCTGCGGCGTTTCTCTCGGCGCAAGCGAGAGCTAAAACCGCAATTCTAAAAGAAACGAAAGAGGCCTATGAGAACAACCAGCACTGTTTTCGGTAAATTCACGATCGTCGTTGCGGCGTTTGTGGGATTGTTGTTCGCTACGAACGGCGCGCGAGCGCAAAGTTCCTCGGCGAACGAATTGGATATCAAGCCGACAACCTTTGATCACGACCAGGCTGAATCCGCAAAGACCGCTTACCGTCATGCTCATCCCGCCAATACTGCAGCCGGGCAGGAGTTGCGTGCACGGCAGACGGCGTTGAGGAAACCATCCAAAGACAGCATGCCCGCTGACGATGGGGGAATCGTTACCTATGAGGGCGACTTGTCGAATCAAGGCGGTGAGGTTGTGACGACTACCGTCTTCCACGCGATTTATATGCGGGTTGGCGGGAAATGCCCGATAGCCACGTGTTGGGGCGATCCGGAAGGATTCCTGAGGGATCTTGGGGACAGCAATTTCATCCATCTGGCCGATCAGTACGTGGGGCTGCATAGCAGCAACCGGTACACGGTTGGATTTCATGCGAAAGTGAACTACACGCCTCCGGTGGTGCCGCTGATCGACACCGATATCCAGGCGGTGGTGCACGCGGTGGCCATGGCCTCGGGCGATACGGGGTATGGGCACATGTACCACGTTTTTCTTCCGCCCGGGCAAGACGAGTGTTTCGACTCTACCTTCACCCAGTGCTACTCCCCGAATAGCCCGGCCGTGTTTTTCTACTGCGCCTATCACAGCAGCGTGGATTTCACCGACATCGGGCACGTGGTCTACAGCGTCGAGCCGTTTCAGAATGTTCCGGGCTGCCAGGTCGAGCCGGGTACTCCCAACGGGTCGCTGGTGGATTCCACCGACAACGTCTTGAATCACGAAACGTTTGAGGCCATCTCGGATCCAGACGGAACGGCGTGGTTTAACACCACATCGCTTCCGCTTTTTGGTTCAGAGGACGGAGACGAGTGCGCGTTTATTACGTTCGTCGGGCCGAACGCGTATTTCAATCCTCCGACCTTCAAAATTAACGGACATTCCTATGCGGTGCAGTCCATTTATTCAAACGACGTGCACGCTTGCGGCACCGCGCCATAAACTGATGACCATCGACGCGTGCGCGTCCAAGATCGAGGCAGGGGGCGGGTTGTTTCCGCCCCTTTTTTTTACGGGCATGCCTATCACGTGAGAGTTTCTGATTGCAGGGAGCATTATTTTACCTAATGGTTGTTCGAACCGGCTGCGCGGGGGCGGTGCGTCGAAACACGTTCAGGGGCGGATCATTACTTCATGAGGGCCGGAGGGTAGGGTGAAGTTTGTGCCGCGGTCGCGGTTTAGCTTTAGGGTCGCGGGGACGTTTAGTGCGGCGATTTGAACCTTTTTGGTCCACGAGCCGGTGGCGTAATAGTCTGCGCTAGCGTAGATGGTGGCGTCCTTGATTACGTATTTTCCTATTTGTTCCTGGTGGCCGTCTCGGAAGACCAGGACTGCGAGTGGAAGATCGATAGGACGCTCGGCGGGTTGGATTTGACGGGAGGCGGGGGTGGCTGAGGTCTGATCCGGCTGGAGTTCGAGGAATTGTCCGGTTTGCGACTGGCCGTAGTTGGTCAGGCGGACCCAGTGATCGCCTTGGAGCTCAAGGACCACGGATTCGGCCGGCTTCGGGGTTGAGCGCGCTGAGGCGGACTGGGCGGACGGAGAGAAAGCTTGGGGCGGAGGCTCGTCCATTGCCTCTGGGCCGTAGTCGTAATCGGAATAGAAGGGCGAGGCGAATAGCGAGCCAGAGTTATAGCTACGGGCGCGACGCATCCGGACAAAGTTTGCTCTTGCGGCGCTTCGCGGTCCGGGCGATCCGGTTCGAATTCCGGAGGCGAACCGAAAGGCGGCTTGCCGCTGGGCTTGGGCGGACGATGCAAGAATCGTCAAGCCGAAGATAGCGAGCGTCAGAGGTACGGCACGTTTGTTCATGGATCGATCCGTGGTGGCGGCGTCTCTTGTTGCAAAGTTTCCCGCTCACTTAACCTATAGTCTCAGCGGCGCCGGTAGTCAAGGCTTGGCGGCAGGCTTGGCGGCAGGGCGCCTCACGGAAGTCCGGCGCCTACATGGATTTACCGACGGCTGAAAATACAGTTTTTCCCTAGTCGCGGCAGGACGGTTCGCGTGCGGTAATGAGGTTGAATTCGATTTTCGCGGGCAGATTGGGATGCAGTTTTTTTGCCTCAGCGATCTCGAATACCGACAGAACTGAGAGGAAAGGACCTGATCATGATCGGAAAAATTAAGTCGTTGCGGGAATTTTTTGAGGTCGAACTTGGGTACGCGTATGACTGCGAGAAAAAGCTGGCGGAGAAGGGTTTGCCTTCGGTGATTGAGAATGCGAACTCTCCGGAGTTGCGAACGGCGTTGCAACAGCACCTGCAGGAGACGCAAAGTCATGTTACGCGACTGGAGCGGGTGTTTGGGGCTATTGGCGTCGAGCCGAAGACGCAGAGCAACGAGATTTTGGACAAGATGACCAGTGCAGCTAAGGATTCGATAGCGCATTTCGAGGTTTCGCCATTGCGGGATGTGGCGCTCGTTTTGAACGGGAACCAGGTGGAGCATTACGAGATTGCGCTGTATGGGTCGCTGGTCGCGTTGGCTCGGAGCCTGGGGTTGCTGAATGCGGTGGGGCCGTTGGAGGAGACCCTCAAGGAGGAGAAGGCGGCGGACGCTAAGCTGACGCAGCTCGGGGAGACGCTTTTGAATACCAAGGCGGCTAAGTATCAGACGGCTTGATGCGCGACGCGGCGGACTCAGGGCGGGCTAAGAACATTTAGCCCGCCTTTTTCATTTTGTGGTGAACGTTAGAAGGCGCGATGAAAGTCTTGATGGTTGGCGCTAGCGGGAAAGATGCGGGAATGGTTCTGCCGGAGTTGAAAAAGCGCGGGGCTACGGTGCGGGCGCTGATAGCGGGCGGCGGACAAGGCGGAAGCTAAAGCCCTGCGCCTGCATAGAATCGATGGACGCGCGAGGTCAGGAGGCTTTTTCTTGGGCGTAGGCCAGGAATTCTTCGTAGGGGCCTTTGAAGTCGTCGATTTTGCCTTGGTGGAAGTGCCAGATGCGGGTGGCTACTTCGTCGATTACATCGTGGTCGTGGGTTACCAGGAGGACTGTGCCGTCGTAGCGCTGTAGGGCTATGTTCAGGGCGTTAATGGATTCGAGGTCCAGGTGATTTGTTGGCTCGTCCAGGACTAGGAAATTTGGTTTTTGTAGCATTAGCTTGCAGAAGATCAGGCGGGCGGTTTCGCCTCCGGAGAGGGCGCGGGTGGGTTTTAGGGCGTCGTCGCCGCTGAAGAGCATTTGACCCATTAGGCCGCGGAGTTCTTGCTGGTTGGCGGAGGGATCGAATTGCCAGAGCCAATCGATCGAGGTGGTGTTGTCTTTGGTGAAGGAGTCGGTGTGGTCCTGGGCGAAATAGCCTACGGCCACTTCGTGGCCCCAGACGACCGTGCCGCCGTTGATTGGGAATTGTTGGTCGGTGTCGTCGATGAAGCCTGGGGCGTTGCGGATCAGGGACTTCAGCAGCGTGGTTTTACCCGTGCCGTTGCGGCCCATCAGGGCGATTTTTTCGCCGCGGGTTACGCTGGCGGTGAAGCGCGGGATTACTTTTAGGGTGTCGTAGGATTTTTCTACGCTTTTTACTTCCAGCGGGTGGCGGCCGGAATTGCGCTTCATGTCGAACTTTATGTACGGGCGTTGGATGTTGGAGCGGGCTAGTTCACTGGTGGCCAGGCGCTCTACTTCTTTCTTGCGGCTGGTGGCTTGGGCGCTGCGCGTGCCGGCTGAGAAACGGGCTATGAAGTCATTTAGTTGGGCGATTTTCTTTTCGCGCTGGGCGTTTTCGGATTCGATGCGAGAGCGGATCTGCGTCTTGGCGACGACCATTTCGTCGTAGCCGCCAACGTACATGATGACCGTTTCGTAGTCGATGTCGGCGGTGTGGGTGCAGACAGAGTTCAGGAAATGGCGATCGTGGGAGATTACGATCAAGACGCCTTCGTATTCGGTCAGATATTTTTGCAGCCAATGAACGGAGTCGAGGTCGAGGTTGTTGGTCGGCTCGTCGAGCAGCAGCGCGGTTGGGCTGCCGAAGAGGGCCTGGGCTAATAGAACTCGCACTTTCTGGCCGCCTTGCAGCTCGCTCATTTTGCGTTCGTGGAGTTCGATTTCTATGCCCAGGCCGTCCAGCAGAGCGCCGGCGTCGGATTCGGCAGTGTAGCCGCCTTCTTCGCCCACTGTGCCTTCCAGTTCGCCCAGGCGCATGCCGTCCGCGTCGGTTAGTTCTTCGTGGGGCTTGGCGTAGAGGATGTCGCGTTCTTGCAGGGCTTTCCAGAGTGAGGTGTTGCCCATGATTACCGTGTCGATTACTCGGGATTCGTCGAAAGCAAATTGATCCTGGCGGAGGATGCCCAGTTTTTTGGGGCGGGTTACGGAGCCCTTGGTGGGTTCTAGCTCGCCGGTCAGGATCTTCATCAGTGTGGATTTGCCGGCGCCGTTAGGGCCGGTAATGGCGTAGCGGCGTCCGGCCATGAAGGTGGTGGTGACGTCCTCGAACAGGACGCGGGGGCCGAAGCGCATGGAGATGTTATTGATGGACAGCATAACCCTCTAAGTATAGCAGCATCTCGTTCTATTTCGATGAAAGCGTAGAGTCTATCCGGTTGGATATTGGGGCTATCGCAAGAAATAGATTTTGGTGACGTTCGCTTCCGCCGCCCGAATGCATCGAAACAGCGATTGGGTGGGGATCTCTTTGGTTCTTAATGAGTTTCGGGCGAGCGAACTTTTGCAGTTAGTCGGCAATGGACCGCGGCCCTCGAAATGCATTCTTCTTCAGAAGATGTTTTAAATCGAGGGTGGAGCAGTGCTGGCGGCTGGTAGTTTTTGTGCTGCCTTGGTAGTACTGCTAGGACGGCTTTGTTCTTGACAACATTGGTAGATAAGCAGCACAATTCCGCGGCAATTGTGCTCTGGTCGGCGCAAGGCGCAAGTCCCCGGACCCTCGAAGACGACTCGTGCATACTGTTTCGGCCCCGCAGAGTACGACTATCTGAAAAATTTAGTGTGCCTCAAGGAGGCAGTTTATGAAGTCATTCGCAGTAAATTTGCGCTTACTCGCAGTGGTCGCGGCGGTTTGCTGCGTGATGGGAGTGGGAGCGGCTGAAGCGCAGGCGCAAGCGGTTTCGGTATCCCCGAGCAGCCTAACTTTCGGTGTGCCGACCGGAAGCACAGTGAGCGCGCCGGAAACAGTAACGTTTGCGGTTACCGGAGCGGGATCGGTAACGCTGGGAACGGTCAACAGGAGTAATGCTGACTTTGCGATCGCAACGGATAATTGTTCAGGTATGACCCTTACCGCGCCAGGATCGTGCACGGTCAGCGTGACTTTCCAGCCGACGTCGGCGCCGGGGACGTTGGAAACCGGGAATCTAAACTTTCCGACCACCGCGAATGGAACGCCGACTGTGGCGCTGAGTGGAGCGGCGGGTGCGATCAAGCTGTTCGATCCGATTAACGTCGCGGCCTCCAATCCCAATGCCACCCTTCAGAATCTATTTGCGTTCAAGAGCGAGACACTGAGCGTTAGTTGTGCCGGTACACCAACGGCGACCCTTTCTTCCTCGCCGGATGGGTTGGGCAATGTAGTGGTGGACAATTTCTTGTCGCTGAACACGACTGGCACGCCGCAGACGACGCCGATTACCACGACTAACTTGGTCGGTAACGTTTGCCCAGCGGGCGGCCCTTCGGACCAAAGCCAGAACGACTGCTTCACATCCGCGTATCAAAATGCGGCATCTGGGGGCGGTTTAGACGGCACTAACCCGGATACGTTCGCCAATGCAAGTAATGGGGTATTGCAAGGCGGTGCGGCCGGCGGAGTATCTCCAATCAACGTCAACGGGCAGTTCTCGGGCAATACCACGAGCGCGACGGTGACCTTGCTGGACGGAGGGGGTGAAGTCGCCAGCTCTTCCTTGTTCCTGGTGACCAGTTGTAGTTCTGGTGGTGTGCAGACCGGCGGGACCATCACGGCGAACCCGTTGAATCCAAATCAGCCAGGATCGTTGACTCCCGATTTCCCGTTCAACACGACGTCGGGGAAACACATCACGTTCTCCACTAACTTCCTGAGCGCAAATACGTTTGACGGGGTTACAACTCCGAGCACCAGTGATACTGGACTGAACCAGACGCAGTTTGCCGCCCTGGTGGCGAACTCGTCGGCTGCCCCATCGATTTGCATACGGCTAAGCGGAGAAGTCGCGTCCGATAGAGTTACGCCGTTGTGCAAAGCGTTCACCATCACCTGTACTAATTCGAGCGGCATGTCGGCTGGCGCGAATTGCCCGCAATCGCTGGCAAGAACAATGCTGTTTGAAACCAAGCTTGACAGCCCAGACACGATAAATATCCCCACTGACGGGAGCACCGGACCTGGTCTGTTGATGGGTACAGATGGTTGGGTGGCCAGCGCGGCACCTTGCGGCACATTTGCCTCGAATGACGGCGTGGAGGCGGGACAATTGTGCCCGCAAAACCCGCTCACTGAATTCAAAGGCACCGGCGATCCTATCAGCGGGAGCACGCCGAGGGGAGTCAACTCAACGTTCATCCCAGTGTTGAATATGCCCCTGCCGCAGACAGCGGTTACCACCACGCCGGCGCCGGTGCATGCGGGTTGGGTAAATTCGCGGACGGTGACGATTAACTTCAGCTCAGTTCCCGCAAGCTATAGTGGACCGGGCGTAAACGGTTTCACGCCAGCTCCAATTGGCAGCTTTACTTATGGGACGGAGACTCCGGTGCCGGATCCTACGTTCCCGGCGAGCGGAGATACAACAATACCGAACGGGACATGCCCAACTGGTACGGCGGCAAATCCGTTCAACAATAGTGTTCCGGTTACGTATGCGAGTGATGGAACGTTTAATAACGTTCATTATTTCGCGACGGATTGCGCGAGCACGGAAGAGCTGCTCTTCACGCAAAACAACAACGCGAGTGTGAACTGGGCCTCGTACAAGACGGTGTCGATCAAGATTGATACGATGCCGCCGACAATTGCACCCAGCTTTACGCCGTCGTCCACGGGAAACGTCTTTGCCGTGGGTGAGACGGTGCACGTGGCGTTTGGCTGCATGGACGAGCGGTCGGGAATCTACTCTTGCCTGGGCACCGGCGGTCTAACGGACGGCGGAACGGTGAACACAAGCGCCTCGCAAGTGGGCCCACACACTTTTACCATTACCGCGACTGACAACGCTGGAAACACAACCACGCAGATGGTTTCCTACCAGGTTGTGGGATCGTCGGACCTGACGTTGCTGGACATCGCGGGCTTCACGGTGAAGACCGGCAACAACCTAACGTATAACGTGGCGGTATTGAACCTAGGGCCGTCGGTGGCGGATGACGTGGTGGTCAAGGATACGCTGCCGGCTAACACCAGTTTTGTGAGCGCCGGGTTTGGCACCGTGACGTGCACGTTTGCGGGGTGCACGGATATGGCTGGGTCTGGTACGGCGTGCAGCCTAAGCGGCAATACGGTGACCTGCAATATTCCGACCGTTGGTCTGCTGCTTAAGAGCTGGACCGGAGCCCTGGTCAAGATAACCGTGAAGGTCAACGCGACAGCCGGCACGACGCTGAAAGACACGGCGTCAGTGACGGCCGCTAACACGGACCCACACCCTGGAAATAATACGGCAACAGCACAAACCAGGGTTACCAACTAACGAAAACAGAGGTGGTCCGCGAGGAGCCCTGCTGCCAGAGTAGTTCGGAGCGCCGGCGACTGGAGCCATTCAGTTGCCGGCGCTACCAATGCTGCCGTCCGGGCTCATGAAACACTAAGCCATCGCTGAAACTATCGTGGCCGGTTCGCCGGCTGCACCACGGCGCAAAGCGCTACGCGCCCGGGGCGGAGAAGCGCTGGTTGGCCTCGGCGTACATTGCTTTCAGGTCGGAGCGGTCGAGCAGGTGTTCCGCGCCGGGCTCCTTCTTCATTTCGTCGAACAAGCGAAGCGCCTGGGCGTATTGAGGTACGGCATCGCGGGCGCTGCCGGCTAGTCGAATCGCGTCACCTAACAAATAGTGAATCCTGGCGTTCTGGAGGCGCGCGCCGAGTTTTTCACTACGGCTCAGGTCCCGCTCCAATTCCTGGCGCGCATGCGAATAATCCTTCGCTTCGATCATGGCCTGGGCGATATAGACCGAACTTTCGAGTGATAAATATTTAAGGTTGAGGCTGTCGGCTTGCTGAACGATGGAACGGAGATCGGTCATGGCGGTCGCTGGGTGACCTTCGGCAATCGCCAATTTGGCGAGGTTCAGTCTCGAGCCAAGTATTTGTTCCTGCTCTTTGCCCTTGGTGGCAGCACGGAGGGCTTGTTCGTAGAGGGGCCTGGCGGCCTTGAGCTCCCCGCGATAAAACTGAAAGTCGCCCTGCACGCTCAGAATTCCGCTCTCGACGGTGTCGTTTTTTAGGTCGGTGGCAAGGGTTTGGCCCTCTTCGAGTACTTTTCCGGACTCTTCGCCTCGCCCGACGAGAATCAGAGTTCCAGCAAGATCGGTGAGGGATTCAATCATCTCGCGACTGCGATTGTCGACGGCGCGATAGCCCTTGACGGCATCCTCGGTGGCATTGACCGCGGCGCCAAGACGACCCTGATAGCGCAAGATCAAACCGATGCGGTGCGATTCCGCAGCGGCTCCCTTGACGTTGTTGGCTTTGCGCGAAACATCGAGGGCGCTCATCACCGAGGCCAAGGCTTTGGAGTATTCGCCGGTAGCGCTGTAGACATCGCCCAGTGAACTCAAGGTTTCGGCGATGTATTCGGGATCGTTCAGTTTTTGGCGCAATTGCAGAGACTGCTGCAAGTACGTCAGAGCATTGTCGGTATCACCCTTGGCGAGGTACACGGCGCCGATGTTGTTCAAACAGATTGCCTGGTAGCTCTCATCGTTTGCGTCACGCTGGATTTGCAGAGACTCCTTGAAGTCAGAAAGAGCTTTATCGTAGTCGCTCCAGGTTTCGTAAAGAACGCCACGGCCGATGAGAGTATCGCCGTATTCTTTCTTCATGCCGATGTCGTGCAGGATCTGAAGCGCTTGGGTGTAACTGGCAAGGGCATCTTTGGACTTTCCGAGAGTGTTCTGGACCTGAGCCATTTCGGAATAACCGTTGGCGAGTATGCGCTTGAGGCCGAGGTGCCGGCTGATGTCCATGGACTGCTGGTAATTTCGCGTGGCCTCTTCGGGCTTGTTTAGAAGCCGATACGAAATGCCCATGGCCAGGAGGATCAATGACTTTTGCTCCTGATTGTCCACTTGAACGCTTAAAGTTAGGCCTTCGTTCAAATGCTTGAGCGCCGCGGCCGGGTCATCCTTCATGATCTCGACAACACCCATCTGCCACAGCGCTTTGATGTTTTTCGGATCATTCTCCAAAATGCTGGAAAATTCGTTGCGGGCTTTGTCGAAATCGGCGCTCTCTCGATAAAGCGTGCCTAACGCGTATTGCACGTCGGCGTTACCCGGAAAAATCTTCGCCAGGTTTTCGTAGGCTTCGACGGCCTTCTTGTTGTCCTTCATGACACGCGCATGGATCGCTTCAATGAGGTATTTCTCGGCTTGCGGCAGCTGCTGGCTGAGATCGACGGCCTTGCGAGAGTTCTGTTCGGCGTCCGAGTCATATCCCAGCGTGGAGTCGGTCTCGGCGAGGCGCGAATAGGCGAGGGCGAATTGCGGGTCCTCTTTGATGGCGGCTTGCAAGTCTTTGACGGCTTCGAGATTCTTGCCGTCGCGCAACAACTGAAGACTTTGATTGTAATCACGGAGCGCCGATAGATTTTGCGACGACGGCTGGAAAGAACTGGCTTTTAATTCGTTAAGCACGTCCGACGAGACCGCGAGATTCGTGCGAATCAGATCCGCTAACTGGTCCACGGTGGCGCGAAGATCTTTTTCATTGGCGGCGTCGATTTTCATCGGAACGCGACGATCACGTTTGAGATCTTGGAGAGTACAATCGATGCGAATTTGATCGCCGACTTTAACGTAGCGGCCCGAGACCAGCATATCGGCATTGGCGAAGGTAGCTACGTTGCGTTGCATGTCCGGATCAAACTCTGCGTTGGGAGGGATGCGCAAATCTTTCAGGATCTGGTAAACGCGTTCTGGAGAAACGGTCCGCAGCGATTTCGATTGTCCGACGTCGGTGCTCAATCCTTCCGCCAGTGTCGAACCAATGTAGTCAATGGAGGCGTCATTCGAAGCATTGCGGAAGGGCAAAATAGCGAGGGAGACGGGTTGTAAAGGGCCTACGGAGGTCTTCGACGGACGCAACGTAAATCTTTCGCGAAATTCGTAGATACCCAACGCGAGGACGACTACAGCGCCGCCGACCACCAGCCATTTTTGGTACCAGGGCGCGTAACGGATGCGGCGCGAAGTCGGCACGATGGTGCTGTGGGGCACGCCGCCCTTCCAGGCTTCTAGGTCGGTGATAATTTCACGCGCGGACTGATAGCGTTCTTCGGTCTTAATCTCCAGACATTTTGAAACGATATCGCTGATGACGCCGGGCACGCCGAGATTCAGCTGCGCTAGAGGAGTCGCGCGCACCTGGGTGCGCTTGAACATCATGGCCATGGCGGTTTCGGCTTTGAAGGGTGAAATGCCGGTGAGCATTTCGTAGAAGATGATGCCCAGCGCGAACAGATCGGAGCGCGCGTCTACCTTTTCGCCTTTGGCTTGCTCCGGCGACATGTATTCGGGGGTGCCCATCAAGGCGCCGGTCTGGGTCATGCCCTGGTGCTCGAGCGAACGGGCTATGCCGAAATCCATTACGTAAACGCGGCCGTCTTTGTCGGTCATGACGTTCTGGGGTTTCAGATCGCGGTGAACGACGCCCGCAATGTGGGCGGCTTCGAGCGCGCAGGCAATTTGGATCAGGATGGGAACGGCCTCGTCGGCGGTTAGCTTCCCCTTTTCGTGGATCAGGCCTTTGAGGTCGCGGCCCTCGACGTACTCCATGGTGATGAACTTGATGCCCTGGGCCTGGCCGAGGTCGAAGATGCGGATTACGTTGCGATGCGTGACTTCGCGGGCGAGGATTAGCTCCTGTTTGAAACGGCGAAGGATTTCGGGATGACTGGCGAGTTCAGGGCGAATGAGTTTCAGCGCGACCAGGCGCTCGAGTTCGGTGTCGCGGGCTTTGTAAACCGCGCCCATGCCGCCTTGGCCCAAAAGTTGAAGGATTTCGAAGCGTTCGGCTAACAGAGTTCCCGGTTCAAGCTGCCCTTTCGCAGCGGCTTCGCTGGACGGGCGCGGGGTAACGGCAACCGACCAGGCTTGGGTGCCGCCTATCGCGGTGCCCATTCCGGTCCCGGAAAGGGTCATGTCGGCCAACGGCAATGGCGTGCTGCACTTGGTGCAGTGGTCCGCGCTAGGCGGGTTGTCGGCTTGACAGAGAGGGCATTCCATTGGGCTGGCGGCCTAGGTCACCAGAATAACCTAATTATGATTTGTCGCCGCAGAAATGCAAGATGAGGTTGGGCATTTAGCTTACAGATCAGTAAGCTTTTAGCGCATTCCGGGGGCGGCTGGACACACGGGTGGGCCTTGCTTCGCTACTTTTTGAAAACGGCGTCGATTCCGGCTTGAGCGATGGCTTCGTCAATTTCTGATTTGGCGCCGCTGGCAGCGATGCCTCCAATCGTTTTTCCGTCGACCTTAATCGGAAGGCCACCCTGGTTGGGAAAAAAGTCCGGGAAGGCGAGCGCCTCGACATTTCCCTTTTTCACATAGTCGGCGCCGTCTTTCGAGGGGCTGCCGTAGAAGGCCGCGTGGCGGGCCTTTTTCTGGGCGAACGGAATGGTATTGAGGGAGGCACCGTCGGCTTTTTCGAGGAAAAGCAGATTACCGCTATCGTCTACGACGCAGATGGTGACTTCGACGTTGCGGTTTTTGGCTTCCGCTTCCGCGGCGGCAACCATAATTTTAATGGACGCTAGATCCAGGTATTTTTTGCTTGGAAGATCCGTGGAAGGCATTGCGGCAAATAAACTCAACATCAGCAGGAATAGTTTGAACATGGGCAGGATGCTATCAATTGCCCATATCATTTGCCACATATAGCTTCCGTGAAAGGCGCCCCGCTCGGCGCCCGCCAACCGATAGCCTTCCTAAATGGGATGAAAGGTCTTTGATGGGACCGATCATTTTGCTCGTACCCATCGGTTCGAATGCCTAGGCATCAAACCATGACTACGTGGATGGATACATTTTCATGTGGTCCGCGCGGCGAGAGCAATCGTAGCGGCTCGCCATCGGTGGGAGTTCTTTCATGTGTAACAGTTCCAGCACATCGGTACTACCGGCCCATTCCCTTGGTCGAGCGCAGCTGCTAGTTTTCAGCAGTAACCAAACTGCTCCAGGTCCCGCTTTCCGGACCGAAGGGCCCCGCAATTGGCCCGGTGTGTGAGACCCCATGCGGCTGCGTACCAAATTCTTGCTCTCGTTTGTACTGGTCACCGCCGGGCTGACCTGCGCCACCTTGCTCCTGGTGCGTCATAATGCCCAGGAACGCGAGTTGCGGGAAATCCAGCAAGACGCCAGAAACGTCATCCTCACTTTTCAGTTCCTACAGCACCAGCACCAGTTGGCGCTCAGCCATAAGGCCGACCTGCTGGCCTCGTTGGCCTTCATGCGAAACGGCGACCCCACAACCATCCAGGACGCCAGCGAAGACCCCTGGCAATCCGAGGATTGCGATCTATTTGTGCTCGCGAATGCCACCGGCAAGATCATGGCCCTCCACGCCCCGACCTCGGAGTTTCCCGTAGCCACCGCAGAAGATTTGCTCCATCGCTCGCTCAACGAGAACAGCACCTCCGGGTGGTGGTACAGCGGTAAACGCCTCTACCAAGTCGTTTTGCAACCCTTCTACGATGCTGGGCCGACCAAGACGCAACTGGGCACGGTGATCGTTGGTCATGGCATTAATCCCGCAGCTAGCGACCTTAAATCACTCTCATCCAGCCAGTTGGCTTTTCGGTACGGCAGCCAGGTGGTGGCGAGCACCTTGTCTTCGGCTCAGGAGGGGGAGCTTGCGTATCAACTCCAGGACAGCGCATCGCCGTCGGAGGTTCAACTGAATGGTGAACGTTTTCTCGCCGACTCCGTCGCTCTCACACCCGGAGCGCAACCCGCCCTGACCCTCACCGTTCTAAAGTCCTACAATGAAGCACGCGCTTCTTTAGAAAAGCTTAATCACCTGCTCGCCGGCTTGGGTCTGGTTGCCGTCTTGGCGGGCGGTGTGATGGTATTTGCGATTTCAGACAAGTTTACTCATCCGCTGGCGTCTCTGGTCGAAGGCGTTCGCGCTCTCGAACAAGGTGACTTCGCTTATCCCCTGAATGCCCAGGGCGAAGACGAAGTAGCGCAAGTAGCTCGCGCTTTTGAACGTATGCGCGGTACCTTAAAGAACAACGAATCACAGAAGGAACAACTCGAAACCCAGCTCCGCCAAGCGCAAAAAATGGAAGCTATGGGTCGCCTGGCCGGCGGAATTGCCCACGACTTCAACAATCTCCTGACAGTGATCAAGGGTCATAGCAATTTACTGGTAGACCGGCTGCAAGCCCCAGACCCCAGCCATCGCAGCGCGACCCAGATCGTTAAGGCCGCCGACCGCGCTGTGTCGCTCACTGGCCAGCTCTTAGCCTTCTGCCGAATGCAGGTTCTTCAGCCGAAGGTCGTAGATCTGAATTCGCTCCTTACCGACATGTCCAGTCTGCTCAAGCGCCTGATCCGGGAAGACGTCGCCTTCGCCTTCCAGCCCGGCCACGATCTCGGCCGAGTGAAGGCCGATCCCGGCCAAATCGAACAGGTAATTATGAACTTGACCGTGAACGCGGGCGACGCCATGCCCCAAGGCGGCAAATTAACGATTGAGACCCGCAACGTCACGGTAGACGACGCTTTTGCGAAGACTCGACCTCCCATGCAGCCCGGAGAGTATGTTCGCCTTACCGTCGCGGACACCGGACAAGGCATGGATGCCGCGACCCAAGCCCGTATTTTCGAACCATTCTTCACCACCAAGGAACAGGGCAAAGGAACCGGTCTGGGCCTCGCCACTGTCTACGGCGTTGTCAAACAAAGCGGCGGCTGCATCTGGGTCGAGTCGGAACTCGGGAAAGGCACCCGCTTCGAGGTCTATCTTCCCCTGGTCCATGAACTTGAGGAACAGACGCGTCCGGCGGCCGCCCCCGCCAAGATTACGGATCGTTCCGAGACCGTCCTGATCGTCGAAGATGAAGACGAAGTCCGCGAGCTCGCCGCTCTGTTCATGAAGTCGGAGGGTTACACCGTCCTCACTGCCAAAGACGGCCGCGAGGCTCTGGCAACTCTGCGGTCGGACCAGCCTCTGGATGTCCTGGTGACAGACGTGGTCATGCCCAACATGCGAGGTCCGGAGCTCGCCAAGCAACTAAAGTCCCTTCGGCCCGACCTCCGAATTATCTATATGTCTGGATATCTGGAATACAACACAACCAGCGGCGAGTTCCTCGAAGAGGGTTTCTTCCTTCAAAAGCCGTTTACGAGAGACATTTTGCTAACCAAAGTGACCGAAGCCTTGACTTCGGAGCGCGAGTATCCGCTAGGTCGCACCGGCACTCCTGGCTGTGTGCCGGTAGCCAGCACCACGTCGAACGCACGCCCCGCCAACTCAATGGCGCGGTTACGCCGTCCTGTCTGAGGGAAATCCGTAAAGCTTGAAGTAACCCCTCGACAAGCCTACGATACTACTGCGAAACGCTACAAGCGCGAGGAGGATCCCATGCCAATCGCGCGGCGCCCGGTAATTCTGCCCCCCTTAGGCCTGTTCGTTCGTCGGTACTCCAGCGGTTCCCGATGGAGCTGGCTGCCAGCAGCCACACTTGCAACGTTGCTTTTATCCGCGTCCGGCCCCGGCCGGGCCCAAAAGCCCAACTCTCAGCAAGACTCCCACGAACTGGTAACGGGCCAAACAGAAATTCTGGTAACGCCCCAAGAACGGCAATCCGCAGTAGACCTTCTCGAAAATGTTCAGCAAAACTTCAACGTAACGATGTCTCGTTTTCCCTACACCATGAAAGTCTCTTTCACAGGGAGCGGCAATACGCAATACGAAGGCGAAGGCACCATGGAATCCGACGAGGCCCTTCCCAATTGGCGCTGGACCTCAACCGTGGCGGGCCTTACCTCCACACGCATGATGGTGAATGGGAAAAACTACGGCACACCCGACCCGGTCCCCATGCGCGTACAAATGGTTCGGGAGGCGCTGTTTCGACCCATTCCCGGTTCACCCAATCAGAAGGCGCTACGAGCATCCAATGTCGATTTCCGTGGCACGCAAGTCAGCTGTGTTCTGCTTTCCGGGACGGCCCCGAGCGTCGGTCTCGCTCGCCAGTGGTGGGATCGTGAATACTGTGTCGACCCATCCACCGGACGACTGATGATCTCCTCCGAGGCGGCCGGCGTTTACGCGATCTATGACTACACCAACGCCATCAACTTTCACGGCCATACCCTTCCAGGACAGATCACCTTTTTCCAGGCAGAAAAACCGGTCCTCGATATCCACGTGGACAGCATGACGGACGAGGTAGAAAATGCGGAGACCATGTTTAGCACGGCATCGACTGCGGCATTGCTAGGTCCGACGTTCGCTCTAGGTTCGGCGCAATGGACGCCTATCCGCGTAGACGAGAACGCGCAAGGTTCCCTGCTTCGCGTCGAGCCAGTTATCGTCCATGCCACGGTGAGCAACGAAACGGGGAAAGTGATCGAAGCCGAAGCCGTCGGAAACTCCGACTTAAGTGCGCGTGCGGTAGATGTGGTCAGGCAAACGACCCACGCTCCCACCGGTTTTCAACGTGATCTCTATGTCGCCGTCGAGTTCTACGTTCGACAGTAGGATTACTTCGGTTCCGGGAAAACGTCGCCGCTTGGCAAAGCGAGGTTTGAGGGTGTCAAGCGACGGATTTGCGCCGGGTCGCAGGTCCGGTAGCAGGGGCGATGAATTTATCGCTCGGCGACTGGTATCAGACCTGGCCCTTCGTTGCGCCTCTGATTTGACGCTGAGTGGCGGGAAATTGCATAGGCTTCCCATTGCCCTGCTTCCCTTGGGACATGGTTTCTTCCGCCGTAATTTCAACGCGCTCCCTCTTCACATCGAGTTGAAGCCGGGCAAAAAGACCGAGGTATACGTTCGCAATCCCGACCAACGAGAATCCGGCTATGACGTAGCCACGCCAGTCGGGAAATAGCAGCTGGAATCGAGTGATGACCAAGAACAGTGCCGTGACATAGTGGCTAAAACAATATTCGCAGGTAAAAAGGTAGAAGAACTTTCGTTGGTACAGCCGCCGGCATGTCCTGCTCTCCGCCAGGCATAAGTCATGGAATTCTCGAAACACCTCTTCGTGGGTGACTGTCCAGGCCACCGACGCGATCGGCATCGCGATAATGAATAAAAAGAGTACCTGTAGCGAAATGCTCATAATTTGAAGCGGCTCCGAACTAGTAGGCCGCGGACCGGACAGGAAAAGTATCAGGAAGACTACGTAGAAAAGACGCGCCGACGCCTTAGAATCGCCGCGGCCGAGTCAGGGAAAACAAGCCAGGCCGAGACCAGAATCCGCTAAATGCTCGTTAGCGGGTTACGGCGTAAGCGCTTGTTTTGCAGTCTCTTACAGAGAGGAACCGGTCGTTGGGGTGCGCTCGCGTCTGGGCGCCGACACGTTCGGGACGAACCAGGGCGACGCGCGTGATCAACAGCAGGGTTAGCTTGCGCCGGGAACCGCGTTTTCTGCCAGGAAGATCTCTACTTCTTTTCCTGTGGGCATGGATGGTTGCGCGCCATTTCTGGTGACGGAAATTGCGGCCACAGCGGAAGCCCAGGAGGCACTGGCAACAGGATCTTCTCCTCGGAGCAGACCGGCGGCAAATGCGCCGTTGAATGCGTCGCCCGCGGCAGTTGTGTCGATGGCCCGAACGGAATAGGCGGGTAGCATGCGACGCAAACCGCTGGCGAGGGCAACGTAACAGCCGCGGGAGCCGAGCTTAAGCAGAACGTTGCGACTACCGCCGCGCAGCAGCGTGCTGGCTGCGTCTTCAATAGCAGGGGAAGTGAGCTCGAGAACCGGCAATTGCAACAGTGTGCGTGTTTCCGTTTCGTTGGGAGTGATCCAGTCGACGGACTTAAGCAGCGTTGACGGAAGGGAGCGCGCCGGGGCGGGATCCAAGATGAGGGGAATGTTTTCCTTGCGGGCGATGCGCGCGAGACACTCCACGGTATCGAGGGGAATTTCAAGTTGGGTCAAGATGATGCCGGAACCACGAATCAGGTCGATGCTTTCTTCTAGATCCCTGGGGGCGAGATGGTAATTGGCGCCGGGTACGACGACAATAGAATTGTCGCCGTTGGCAGCGGTTGTGATTTGGGCTACGCCAGAAGAGGTTGCCACCACCTCGATAGCGCTGGTATCTACTCCTGCGGCGTTTAGGCTGGCGCGAAGTTCCACGCCGAAAGCGTCGTTGCCAAGTTTGCCAATCATGCTAACCGCTGCGCCAAGTCGAGCGGCGGCAAAAGCTTGGTTCGCTCCTTTTCCACCGGGGAAGGTGCGAAAAGTCATCCCGGTAAGGGTTTCGCCGGCTACAGGAATGTGCTCCGCTTGCACAACCAGGTCGAGGTTTATGCTACCAACAACCAGAAGTCGTTTTGCCATGAAGTTCTCGCATTTAGAAAATGAATGATCGCGTTAGACTGCGGCCTCTCTCATTTGCCATACACCGGAGCGAGCGCAATGGCGCCGAGACCGAGTAAGAAGAACACAAACATGATGGGAATGAGCCTTCGAGCGGCGGTCGGAGCTTTGGCGAACTCCTTCCACACGAAGACTCCCCAAATGGCTGAAATCATGGTTGCACCTTGTCCGATCGCGTAAGAGATCGCCGGGCCGATGATTTTTGCGTGGGAAGCCACGAAGTTCAAGACCGCGCCGCTACACCAGATCATCCCACCAACAACTCCCCACAAATGCCAATATCGATTCCCTAGGCGATAGTCGCGCATGGTGACCGGGGCACCCCCCGCTATGGGACGACGCATGAGAAAGTAGTTCACCGGGAGAGCACAAAGGGCCGTCCCGAGAGCGAAAATGAACGCTACGGCATACGGACCTAACGAGTTCGGTCCGCTGGTGGCCTTGGCTACCAGCGGGTAGAAAACGCCCATGAGAATTCCGCAAGCTAAGCTAATTTGAATTCCGCGCGCGCTTAGCTCCCTTCTCGTATTTTCGCGTTTGCGATACGCAAGAGCATCCACGATGATGGCGAGCACCACGAGAAACACGCCTCCAAAGAGAAGCAGCGGATTACCCTGAGGTGAAACGGCATAGTTGAGGAGCACGCCGACAACCAGGGCAAGGCCGATACCCACAGGGAAGGCTACCGCGAGTCCGGCAATTTCAATGGCGGCGACCAGTAGTAGGTTGGCGATGTTGAAGACCACGCCACCGAGGAGAGCAAACAAGATATTCCGATAATCCGCGCTGCGAAGGTTGTTGACGAACGAGAGTGGTCCGCCGTTGATGCTACCGAGGGTGAGGCCCCAGAGCAGACTTGCGGCGATAATGCCTATGACGTAATCCCAATAGAACAGCTGAAAAGGCCAGCCAGGTGTGAGTTTTACGGTGTTGGCCCATGAACCCCAGCACAGCATGCTGCCGATCATGAACAGCAGAGCGATCCCGTACGCTTCCGGTTGGTACATGAATGCCCACTCTTCCTCGCGCTCGCGGTGGCAAGGCCAATTCCCAACTAGCGTAAGCGTTGAAGGCCCGGTACGACGCGGGGGCGGCAACGCGGCTCCCTGGCGCAAGGCAGCAGAAACGAGCAGCATACTGCCTGAAAAGAGACAGGTTGGCAAACTTCAACGGAGTCAGCAGCAATGCGGTAGCAACGAGGAGATAACGGACCAACTTATTTTCGTAAGTTTCTTTGAATGGTGCGCCGGGGGGGAATTCGAAACCTCAGCCTCCTAGTTCGCAGAGTGAACCGACCCTAAGTCTTACCTTGCCTTTCTGCAGCTCACAAAAAGGACCCTCGACAAGCTACCGAAGCGCTGCGTCTTTGCTGCTCTGAAGCACGACATCGTGCCCGCGTGCGTACCAGTTTGGACGGTTTTGGGCCTTGGATTACAGTTTCCTGATGCGGCGGAGAACCCGGGAGCGAATGGTATCCCACGGTTGCTTCAGACGCTGGGTGTGCACGATATCAGCGATTTGCCGCAAGGTGGGCATCTTTTCGCCTGCGCCTGCCGTTGCGGCAGCCGCCGCTCCGGCGGCGTTGGCGGCAAGCGCTGCTTCGTCGTGGGGCCAACCACGTAGACGCGCCTGGAGGAAGCCGGCGGCAAAAGCGTCCCCGGCCCCGGTAGTGTCAACCGTACTCACAGCAAATGAGGGGACCTGGCATAGCTTGCCCTCATGGCGAATCAAGCAGCCGCGTTTTCCCAGCTTCATGACGACATTACCGGCTCCAGCTTTCTCAAGCTGGCGGAAGGATTTCCGGGGGTCGCGAATGCCCGTGAGGAGAGTGGCTTCATCCCTGCTGACGAAGAGAAGGTCCACCTGCTTGACGATCTGCAGAATTTTACTAGGGATTTGTTCGCTTGGCTCCATACCTATGTCCAGGGAAACCCAGCCACCGTGAGCGCGGACGGCTTGCAGTAGTTGTTTTGCCGCTGCCTCGGGTCCGGGATCGAGGAAGCTGTAGCCCATCAAGCTTACTGCTATCGCTCGGCTCAACATGCGGCACGCGTTGGGCATGCGCCTGAGAAACCGATTTGCGCCGCGGCTCCCGAAGAATGTGCGCTGTCCGTTGGGCGTGACGTTGATGTAGAGCAGGCCAGTCAACGCTGCGGAAGTTCGTTGGACGTTACTCACGTCCACACCGTAGTTCGCGAGCGTTCTGAGCAGGAAGGCGGCGAAATCATCTTGCCCAATGCACGCCAGAAGGTACGGGGAAATACTCCATTGGCGCAAAGCCAAAGCGCAGTTGGCACCCACCCCGCCGCAGTGCAGCTCCAGACACCGCGTCAGGCATTCTTCACCGGGCTTGGGGAATGATTTTACCCGGGCGATAATGTCGACGTTGACGTCGCCGAGCACGAGGATTTCGCCGGGAGCGGCACGACGCCTAAGCATGGCACTCCACTTTATCACTTCACCCGACATGTGGACTTCATGCACTGGAGCACGCCGGAATCGGACTCGTTAAATTCGCGTTATCATGCAGAGATGAAGGCGCTAGCGGGAATTCTGTACCAAAAGCAGGCAGGAGGACGAGGTGGATGGGCTCATTTCAGTTCGAGAGGATGTTGCGGTGGCGCTGGAGAGGCGGTTACCGATAGTCGCGCTGGAGTCCACCGTGATTGCGCATGGGCTCCCGCGGCCGCACAACGTGGAAACTGCGCGGAAGATGGAAGCGGTCGTGCGAGAGGCGGGAGCGACGCCGGCCACCATCGGAATCCTTGACGGCAAGATGGTTGTGGGGCTGACAAACGAGCAGATTGCGTTCCTTGCGGAAGCCCCAGACGTTGCTAAAGTCAGCCGCTCGGATGTTTCCGCAGTACTGGCTTCGGGACGCCCTGGCGCTACCACCGTCGCCGGGACAATGTTCATCGCGGCGCGGGCGGACATACATGTTTTTGCCACGGGTGGGATCGGCGGTGTACATCGAGGCAGCGAAAACACATACGATATCTCCGCGGATTTAACGGAACTTTCGCGAACACCCGTGGCGGTCGTCTGCGCCGGAGCCAAGGCGATCCTTGATTTGCCACGTACCGTCGAAGTTCTGGAGACCCTCGGAATCCCGGTGGTGGGCTATGGTACGAATGAGTTTCCCGCATTTTACTCGCGGGAAAGCGGCTTGCCATTGCAACATCGCGTGGATTCGCCGGATGACGTAGCACGCCTGATTCGCATTCAATGGGATCTGGGACGCTCAGGGCAGGGATTTAGTGCGGGTATCGTGATTGTGAATCCTCCACCGGTGGAAAGCGCGCTGGCGCGTGCTGAAATCGAATCGCTGGTTGTGAGCGCTCTGGCGGCGGCGGAACTTGCCGGTATCCACGGCAAGAACGTGACACCGTTTTTGCTGGCCGAGGTGGGGCGGACGAGCCGCGGCAAGACCTTGAAGACCAACATTGCTTTGCTCATCGCGAATGCGAGATTGGCGGCGAGAATTGCGGTGGCGTACAGCGCGCAAAACAGCGGTGGTCAGTGCGTTGTCAACTGCTAGGGAGGTGCAAACGGCGACGGTGGGCAGCGTGACCGAAAAATATTGCTAATTCCAGTCCAGTTCCACAGGAACGTTACCCGGGAAGTGCGGCTGCTACCGTGGTGTCGCAGGCCAGGATCGTAGACGATGAGCACCTTGGCCGGAGACAATCTGCCCATCTGCCCGCTGATGCATGGGCCTTTGTAAGCGACTTTGCTATAAATCACAGCAGAAATGGCATCAGCCTCGTTGTGCGTAACATGTAGGCCCGATATGGCTCACCAATCGCAGTTACGAGTGCGGATTCCTCAACGTGAATGCGATAGGCGTATCCGACCCCAACACAAGCGAGCAGGGCAAAAAGCCCCGCCCAGTTACCAAGTGCGAACCCCAAACCCAGAATGGTGATAATGCCGCCGGTATACGAGGGATGTCGAATATAGCGGTAAGGTCCGGCTTCGATCACGTTCTGCCCCAGAACAGTCGCAACGTCAAAGGTGAAGTATCGGCCGAGGACCCGCATGGCGTAGTAACGAAATGCGATGCCGGTCCATATGAAGACGATTCCAATAAGAAAAATCCCCACGCGGTGCCGCTGAATGGCGGCGTGCGGCAGACGGAAGCACAATAGGACGTCAAGCGCGATTCCGGTCCAGACTGACGCTACTAGCAGAAAGAAAGATCCTCGGTCGCTGGCTTTCATGGTTCCATGCGACTTCCGCGATCGGCCAGTAAATATCTCGAAAGCCAGCCATACGGCATATGAAACGAAAAACATCGTTTCCAAAACGTTGTTAGTGAGGAACGGTAAGGGATGCAAGTTTGCCCCCTGTCCTCGACTATACCAGAGACATTTCGCCCAGGGACCCGAACGGACATGCCCTTCTGGGACCACTGACGCCAGGATAGAAACCGCATCGTGCAATAAGCCTAAGCGGCGCTTGTCCGGTTTAGGTTTATCAGGCATTGGTGATCGAGATCGGGCTTATGATTTTACAAAGGCGGGCTTTGCGAGGTTAGTGCCCTAGAAGCAGAGCCGCCACATCCGAGATGCGTTATCTGCAGCAAGGAGAGCAATCGATGACTCGACGACTCATGGTGCTTGTGGTGCTTTCAATCATCGTTATTGGGCTTTCGGCTTCCTTTCAACCGACGCAGTCAGCGATCCCACAGCCGTGCGCACCAGACCATGAAGCTTGGTTGGCCCAGGTCTTCGAGAAAATGGACTCGATTAAACCCGGTATGACACGAGCGGCACTCCTACAAATTTATCGGACCGAAGGTGGACGACGCAGAGGATTACCACCCGCAAGACTGCCACGCACATTTGTCAACAGAGACGGCCCGCAGTTTAGAATTGATGTCGAGTTCAAGTCGGTTGCTGAACCAGACGACGTCAACCCTTCATTTGCGACTTCGGTTGAGGACAACCGGGACATCATCGTCAAAATGTCGAAGCCCTACTTGCAATTCGCGGCTGCGAACTAGATGTTCGACGGACTGCGAGAACTTTTGCTGGCAATTTTTCCTCGTCGTTGTCTCCGCAGCTGCTCTGATTGCTACCGGGCGGAGCGAACCAGTTCCCGGGCGGGTAACTCCCGCTATGGTCCGCCACCTCTTCACGGCGCACCCGGCTTCCGCGTTATCAGAACCTAGGGCTAACCAACGCGTAGTTTTGCGAGAAGCTAGACGCTTTCCTCGAAGCTCTGCTGTGGATCGGGAAGCTTGTCACCGTCCCTGGAGACCCAAACGTACAGAGTCGGTAAGAGAAAGATGCTCATAGCGAGATCCGATATAAGCCCGCCGACGATCACGATGGCGAAAGGCCGCTGCGAGTCGGAACCAATGGCATGCGACAGGGCTGCGGGCAGCAATCCAAATGTGGCGACCAGCATGGTCATCATGATCGGGCGAAGCCGCAAAACCGCGCCCTCAATCGCCGATTCCTCTATGGTGTAGCCCCCTACGCGCAGCTGGTTGATGTACTCCAACATAATCACCCCGGTTTGCACGGAAACGCCAAACAGCGCCAAGAAACCTACGCCGGAGGATACGCTGAAGTGCGTGCCGGTGATCAACAAGGCCAGTAGTCCTCCGACGGGCGCCAGCGTCACGTTCGCAAGAATCAGCAAGGCCCATTTGAAGGAGCGAAACATGGCGTAAAGGATCAAAAAAATAAGCAGGATGGTGAGTGGCACAACGATGAAGAGCCGTTCTTCGGCCCGTTTCTCGCTTTCGTATTCGCCTTCCCAGTCAGTGTGATATCCCCGTGGCAATTGGACCTGCGCGTTTACTCGCTTGATGGATTCTTCCACCGCGCTCCCGAGGTCCCGCCCGCGCACGCTGTATTTGATGGCAATGTAGCGCTGATTCCCTTCACGATAGATTTCAGACGCGCCGTCGCGCTCTTCGATTTTGCAGAGTTGCGCGAGCGACACACGCTCGCCCGTTGGAGACAGCAGCCGAATGTTCTCGATGGCCTCCTTGGTGTTGCGATACTGCGGGAGATAACGCAGAACCAGGTCGTAGCGCTGTTCGTCCTGCAACACTTGCGTGAGAGCGCCCCCGCCCACCGCGGTCTGAATCGCGTCCTGCACGTCCGAAACATTAATCTGATGACGCGAAGCAAGCCCCCGGTCCACTTCGATGTTGATGTTGGGTTGCCCTAATACTTGAAGGACTCCCAGGTCTTCGATGCCCTTGACCTGTCGCATGGCCGTGACAATCTGAGCGGCTTTCTGTTCCAGGACATTCAGGTCGTCGCCGTAAACTTTGGTGGCCAGCTGGCCTTTTACTCCGCTGACGGCTTCCTCCATGTTGTCCGCGATCGGCTGCGAAAAATTCCAGATGACCCCTGGAGTCTTGTCCAGTTCGCGCTGCATGGCAGCGATTAGCTGTTCTTTGTCTTCGTGGAATACCGGGCGCCATTGCTCCTTGGGCTTCAAGTCAACGAAATACTCGGTATTGAAAAATCCAGTGGTGTCGATGCCGTCATCAGGGCGGCCCACCTGACTCGCACATCGCGTGACCTCCGGAAAGGAACAAAGCAGAACTCGTGTTTGATTTGCTAGCCGGGTCCCCTCCGTCGGCCCGGTGCTGGGAGCCAGCGTGCCACGCACCCACAGTGCGCCTTCGTCCAAATGGGGTAAAAACTCCGAACCCACGACGCCGCTGACCATAAGATAGGTGGCCACCAGGAAGCCGAATACGGCCACGCCAACAGTTATGAAGCGATGCTCAATGGCCCACCGCACCGCTTGGCGGTAGAGCCTTTTCAGGAATTCCATTACCGGGTTGTGCCACTCGCGTGCACCCTTGCGGAAAAAGAAGCTCGAAAGCACCGGTGCGATCAAGACCGAGAACAGCAACGCGCCCAGTAGCGCGAAAGCCACCGTCCAGGCCATCGGCTTAAATAAACGACCTTCCACCCGCTGCAGGGTAAAAATAGGCAGGTATGCTGTGATGATGATGGCAATCGCGAAGAAAACGGGCCGTTGGACTTCGTGGGCGGCTTCCCGCACGCGCTCCATGGGTGTCTTGTGGGAATGGCCAGAACTGCCCAGATGCCGGATCGTATTCTCCACCATCACTACCGCGCCATCCACGACCATCCCGAAATCCAGCGCACCCAATGAAAGTAAATTTGCCGGAATGCCCTTGAGCCTCAGACAGTTGGCTGCGAACAGTAATGAAAAAGGGATCGTCAAAGCAACAATAACCGCACCGCGAACATTCCCAAGAAACAGAAAAAGGATGATGATGACCAGGACGATCCCCTCGGTAAGGTTATGCAGGACCGTGTGGGTCGTGTAATGCAGCAAGTCGCTGCGATCGAGGAAGGGAACCACCTTTACGCCGCGCGGCAGAATGTAGTTGTTCAGCTGGTCAACTTTTTCATGAATTCCTCTCAGCGCCGTCTCGGCGTCCGCCCCTTTCCGCAACAGAACAATGCCGGAGCACACGTCATCGTTGTCGACCACCACTCCATCTTCGCGATGAATCGCTCGCCCGAACTGCCCTAGCCGGATTTTCGGCCCCTGGGCGACAACCGCAATATCCCTGACTCGCAATGGGGTGCCGCTCTTGGTCAGGATCACCGTATTTTCAATGTCGCGCACATTTCTAACCAGGCCCACTTCTCGAATGTTGAGCTGCTGCAGGCCCGACTCGATGAAGCTGCCTCCGGCATTGGCATTGTTATTGGTAAGTTGCTGTTCTACCTGCGCGAGGCTCAATCCATACGCAATCAGCTTGTTGGGATCGACGCGAACCTGATATTCGCGAGTCGGTCCGCCAAAACTGCTGACGTCCACAACATTCGGTACAGCCTTGAGATTCTTCTCGATCACCCAGTCTTCAATAGATTTCAGATCCATCACGCCGTATTCAGGATTCGTGCTCTTCAACGTGAAGAAGTAAATTTGCCCCACCGGGCTCCAGTCCGTGCCCATCTGCGGCACCACGCCGGTTGGCAGCGTTACCTGCGAAAGCCGCTCGAGAACTCTTTCGCGGTTCCAGGCGTTCTCTTCTTCATCATCGAAAATCAATTTCAGGTCCGAAAGCCCGAATAGCGAGAACGAGCGCAGATGCGTCACGTGCGGAATGCCATTCATCACGATTTCGAGCGGGATGGTGACCTGTTGCTCAACTTGTTCCGCCGAAATCCCCGGCCACTGCGTGATGACCTCCACATAATTGTCTGCGACGTCCGGATACGCTTCCACCGGCAGCTGATGAAAGGAAACGGCGCCCCATAGCAGCAGAACGAACGCGACCGCCAGCACCATAAATCGATTGTTGAGGGCAAAATCGACGAGTGTTTGAATCATGGTATTTCCTTCGTAGGAGTGGGAGTCTGAATGGGCTCCTCCAGGTGCGCCCGCATCCGCTGTGCTGGCGGTTCAACGCCGAACGCAGAGCGAAGCTGGAGCTAGCCTGGGTTGTGAATCGTGGACAACGAGAACGCCCGCGATTCCGGCGGCGACTTTCGCGTCGATCGATAGAGGACTTAGAGAAGAGCTAGTTCAGAAGGAGGGGCGCGACCCGGATGCGAAAATACCAAGGAGGACAGAACAATTCCGCAGCTCGATTGCGGAGCACCGTCATTGAGCGATCTGGGCCGGGGCAGCCGTACGCCAACCCACAAGCCCCACACCCGCGATTGCTGCGGAAAACCAACAATCGCAGGCTCCTGCTCGGCGGCAGAACCCCATCTCGTCCCAGGTTCGCTGAACGCTGCGGGAAATGCAGTTGGGTCTGCCTGGGAAAAAATCCCATGGCCGTCATTGAGAAGAATCGCCACGGGCTGCTTAAACCATGCGCTGGTCAAAACCAAATCAAGGGCATGGTCGCCGTTGACGTCGCGCGCCACGATTTGCAGGCCGCCGGTAGGGGCAACGACCAAAATCCTTTGGCCCTGGCCAGCGGTAACCTGCAGCCGAATCCAATAGTCCGTCAGGGAAACATCGCTTCGGCCGGTCTCAACATAAGCGAGATCTGGACGACGGTCCCCGTCCAAGTCAGCAATTGCAAATTTTAGTCCCCATCCGCCGGAACTGACAGGACTCGGCTGCTGCTGGGCACTTCTTGCGCCGCTTGTCATCACCCCGACAACAAGGAGCAGACACGCGAATCTGCATAGCATCGTTATACAGGGTAGACCGCCATCGCGGTGCCTCAGAAGCGTTTGAATGAGATGCGGGCGGTTCACAATGAGCCTTTGGTGGAACCACCTCACAATAGCACTCCTTGGTTCACGAAAAAACAGCCGAACTCTTGAGCCTTCTAGTTGACCCGCGACACAGATTTATCATGGGAGTGAAGGTGGAGATGCCGTGGAGGGAGTGTGCGGTTGGAACGAACGTATCGCTGGACGGTTTGTCTCGATAACATCCTCGAACGTCGTTTCGGGACCCCGATGGCCGCATCGAAGCGAGCGTCCGAGATCCAGCCAGGCCTTTCTGGCTGTCACGTTCGCGCGCATGGTCGAATCAGACCCCTCCGGTCCACTTCAAAACTCCTTTAGACGGTCAACAGAACTGTGATAGGCTCCCCTTTTCCTCCTGTTGACCGTCTAAAGGAGCGTATGCCAGCTTCCAAAAGCGAAGCCCTGCAGGGAACACTCGATTTAGTGGTGCAGAATACTCTCGATTCCATGGGACCGCTGCACGGTTTCGGAATCTCTATGCGTATTCAGCAGGACTCCGAAGACCTCGTGCGATTGAACCAGGGAACGATCTATCCCGCTGTGCTGCGCCTTGAGCAGCACGGCTGGATCGCGTCCAAATGGGGCTTTTCGGAACACAACCGCAAGGCCAAGAATTACTCGCTGACGTGCGCCGGACGCCGGCAACTTGTGGAAGAAACCGAGAGCTGGGGTCGCATGCCTGCGATGATCAACCGGGTGCTGAGAGCGAGCTAGCTATGCGCGAACTTTTTCGCGAGTTCATCCAGCGTCTCGCTGCGCTCTTCCGCCGCAGTCATCTCGAAGACGACCTAGACGCTGAGCTGCGCTCGCATGTGGAGATGGCAATGGAGCTGAACCAGCGTAAAGGGATGACCGCCGAGGAAGCTCGCCGCGAAGCGGTTCGCGGATTCGGCGGATTCGAGCAAACCAAGGAAATCTATCGGGATCAGAGAGGACTACCTATGGTCGAGACCGCCTTGCAGGATTTCCGCTTTGGCTTCCGGATGCTCCGGCACAGTCCGGGCTTTTCTATTCTTGTGATCCTTTGCCTGGTACTAGGGATCGGCGCCAATACCGCTGTCTTCAGTTGGGCCGAGGGGATCTTGTTCCGCCCATACCCGGCGGTGACCCACCAGGAGCAATTGCTTGCTCTTACCGGAACGGCGCGCGGCGAAACCGGTGCTACCGCTCTTTCTTGGCCAGATTTCGCCGATTTGCAGAGGAGCTGCACGCTCTTTGATTCATTTTTTGTGAGCAAAATCATGGGCACTACCCTCAGCATCGGGGACCGCGCCGAACGCACCGTTGGGAGCATCGTATCGGCAAACTATTTTGCCGCCCTCGGAATCCATCCGATTCTTGGCCGCGGATTCGATCCGGGCGAAGACCTGGGACGGAACGCTCATCCGGTGACGGTGATCAGCTACCAGCTATGGCAAGGACGATTCAAGGGCGATCTACAAATCATCGGAAAAACGCAGCGGCTCAATGGCGTGTTGCACACGATTGTGGGCATCGCACCCGAAGGATTCTATGGAACCTTCGTAGGATGGGAGATGCAGTTCTGGGTCCCGACGTCGATGGAGGAGGTATTTGAGGCCGGCGGGTACAAACTGGAGGATCGCGGCGCGCGGTGGATCGAAGCATACGTGCGATTGAAGCCTGGCGTGACTCGCGAGCAAGGACAGGATGAGGTCTCGGCCGTCGCGAAACGATTGGAAGCCGATTATCCGGGTACGAATCGAGGCCGCGGCATCCAACTTTGGCCGCTATGGCAAACGCCATTCAACAACGCGGGCACACTGCTCCCGACGCTCGAAATCATGCTCGCCGTAGTCGTTTTTGTCCTGTTCATCGCGTGCGCGAACGTCGGCAATCTGCTGCTGGTCAGGTCTTTCGCTCGACGCCATGAGATGACCGTGCGGCTCGCCATCGGCGCCGGTCGCAGCCGACTGTTGAAACAACTCTTCACGGAAGGACTGATCCTGTCGGCTTTTGCCGCACTTGGCGGAATCCTTGTGGCGCACTGGTGTCGACACGCGCTCGTGCTGTTGTTTCCCGCCCGGGCAGGCGTAGCCATGCATCTGCCGGGGGAAATCGACTGGCGCGTGTTGGCGCTGAGCGCCGGGGTTTGCCTGATCGCGACGCTTCTGCTGGGCCTTGTTCCCGCGATGCAGGTCAGAAAGATCGATCTTGCCGGCGCCTTGAAAGCCGACTCGGCGGGTGCCTTGGGCGGCCGCGGAAGAGCTTGGGTCCGCTCGGGCTTGGTTCTGGTTCAGGTATCACTGAGTTTCGTTTTGCTGGTCGGAGCAGGCTTGCTGCTGCAGAGCCTGCAGAGAATTCGCAATACCAGCCCGGGCTTTTCGACGCACGGAGTACTGTTCACCGGCGTCGACTTGATCTCCGCGGGATATGGTGCGCAGCGGGCCCAGAATTTCCAAGGCGAGCTGATGGATCGCATGAAGGCACTGCCCGGCGTCGAGTCGGCAACGTTTGCGCGAGTGACACCGCTGAGCTATGGAAGCTTTTCCTCCACGTTGATTGCCGTGGACGGGTATCAACCTCCGCCTGAAGAGCAGCCCACCGTGCAGTACAACGAAGTGGGGCCAGACTATTTCGCGACGATGGGCATCCCCTTGGTGTCTGGCCGCGAATTCGCGCGCGCGGACGATGAAAAGGCTGCTATGGTGGCCGTCGTGAATGAGACGATGGCCGAGAAGTATTGGCGCGACAAAAATCCGATTGGTGAGCGCGTGCAAGTGAAAGGCCGATGGATGCAGGTGGTCGGTGTGGCGAAAGACTCCAAGTACCAGAGCGTTCGGGAGGCGCCGGAACCCTTTTTCTATGTGCCGCTGCGGCAGAATTTTTCACGTGTGGCGAGCTTGTACGTCCGAACACCGCTGAGCCCGGAATCGATGGCAACGATGTTGGCACGCGAGGTGCATAAGCTGGACCCGGGCTTGGCGCTCTACGAGGTAATCACACTTCAGGAACAGCTGGAGCGCTCGACTTCGCCGCAGCTGGTAGCCGTAACTCTAGTTGGGGTCTTGGGCAGCTTAGCGCTGCTGCTCGCTGCCATCGGATTGTATGGCGTGATGTCCTATGCGGTGTCGCAGAGCACCCGCGAGCTGGGGTTGCGCATGGCGCTCGGCGCGGATGCGTCCAATCTGTTGCGGTTGGTGATGTCGCGTGGCTTGACGCTGACGGCGGGCGGTGTGTTGCTTGGTGCGACCGGGGCGCTCGCATTGACGGGATTACTTGGGAACCTCCTCTACAACGTGAGCCCGCGCGACCCGCTCGCCTTCGGCTCGGCGTTGGTGGTAATGACCATCGCCGCGCTGGCAGCATGCAGCTTGCCCGCGTGGCGCGCTACGCGCACCGATCCCGCCCGGGTTTTGCGGGATTGATTCTCCACATCTGGATCTAGCCTCTCCCGCGGGATTTAAAACCGAACCACGGCTGTGAAAACGCCCTATTCGCAGACATGTCAGGCGCTGTCACTCTGAAGCCGTGGATATCGTCGTATTCAGTTACAAGTCCAAGACCTGTTGGGAAGCTTGCCCGATTGGCACCGAGAATGTTAACGCTCACTAGCTCGTTGGCGGGATATTCGGCATCTTCCACTTCCAAGGAATACTCATATCTCGATAACTTGCCCCCTCGGATCTCAATGCGCTCTGGTTACGTCCATTTGTGGATACTACCGAAGACGAGTTATGGTCGCATCGAGGGGCAACTAACAACGTGACGACGAAGAAGGGTTGCAAGTCTTTAGTGGCGCTGACGGCCTTGTGCGTGACTCTTGCAATATGCGGATTCGGCTGCGGTGGTGGCGGTACGATCACGACTGTGTTGGTTCAGCCTGAAATGGAAAGAGGGCGCTCTCCGTTAGTGAGTATTCCACCTTTCGGGCGGAGATTTTCAAGGCATCGATACGACCACCAGGCTATCCCTCAGCATGGTTGCGTCCCCGCAGAGCCCCGCTTCTGTTTCGCCTGCCAAGATCATTGTAGCTCCACCATGCCCATCCGTCTCAACTTGTGGAGTCGAGATGTGGCGCGGTGGTGTAGGTGTGGCCTATCGGTTGCCGGCCCTTTCGTCCGCCGGTGCCTCACTAGCCTCACCATGC